>Ga0315555_1000851_pt1 | contig 22011 bp, 11 predicted proteins | sample SalMarSW160380MG_FD_202113 | JGI IMG/M metagenome (GOLD analysis project Ga0315555, IMG submission 202113) | Salt marsh sediment microbial communities from the Plum Island Ecosystem LTER, Massachusetts, United States - Salt Marsh Sediment SW1603-80 ... | reverse complement strand
ACCCGAATATGCAACATCAGCCCCTGGCGAAAACATCTAACCAGTCGGGTCTACGTAGTGTAATTAATTCATGAACTGAGTCATTAACTAAGAAACGCGGCGGTAACAAAAGCACATTTTCGAAACTACGCTCATAATCCCTGGCCCAGATATATTCATCATATGGTGCATGAAGCAGTCTTGCTGAAATCTTGATGCGGCCACCCTGTTGTAGAATAGATCCGTCGACCAGGTACCGAACACCCAGCTCGCTGGCGATTTCCGGGGGTGTTTTGGTTGTACCTTTGTATTTCATTGCTGACGTCATAGAAATGGTCCGCAGCCTGCTGATCTGGGCTAAACGTGTTGTGATAGCATCTGTAATGCCATCGCTGAACCATTCCTGTTCGGCATCATGAGACAGATTTATTAATGGCAGAACAGCAATTCTGCTGAGATGTGAAGTACCGGTTACAAGTCCCGAAATGGTTGATGAATGGTAATGGTTATTCTGTCTAAAATTATTTAAATCGAATAGAACATTCGAAATATCCTGGTACCGCCTGGTGGGATCTTTCTTAAGCAAATTATCAAGTATGGCCTGTAATTCAGAAGGTACATTATTCATGTAATGATCAAGTTTATCCGGTTCCTCATTGACGATTGAATACATCATTGGTTCGGGATAATCTCCGCTGAAGGGTATATGTCCGGTAAGCATTTCGAAAAGTACTACGCCCAGAGACCAGATGTCCGAGCGCTGATCACCCGCCATCCCGCGGATAATTTCAGGCGCCATATAAGCAATCGTTCCTTTGGTGGAAAACGAATCGGTTAGCTTTTCTCCTGCCAGCCTGGCCAGACCAAAGTCGACGATCCTAACCTCACCTTTATCTGTGATCAGAATATTACCCGGTTTAATATCACGATGGATGATATTTTTCTCATGTGCAGCCTGCAGGCCTTGCGCAGTTTGCATAAAAATGTCCAAAGCTTCTTCTGTCGGGACAGGACCTTTTTTTATTCTGTCCTGCAGCGATTGTCCCGAGTAATGTGCCATGCAGATATATAACTGACCGCCATCGCTTTCTCCAATTTCATGAATCGTGCAGATGTTCGCATGATCCAGCGCGGAAGCAGCCCGCGCTTCCACCATAAAGCGTTTTCGGCTCGCTTTATCTTTAGTGAGGTGGGTGGGAAGGAATTTTAATGCCACGAAACGATTCAAGGAGGTATCCCGGGCTTGGTATACAACGCCCATACCCCCTTCGCCGAGTTTCTCGAGGATTTGGTAGTGAGAAATGGTTTGCCCGGCCTCTACTGACATAACGATTCCCATTTAAGTCGCGGGAAATCAAAAATGAATGGCTCGTCAGTTATGAGTGTTACAAATTATTTCAGATTCCAGCTTTCATAATATAATAAACAGTATATTAAAAAGAAACAGTTACCTAGTTAAAATTACTCCAGTGGAATCGTAATTAATTCTTTAAGTGCAAGAATTAATGAGCAATTTAGACTGATCTATTAACAATTATTCTATCTAAATTGCTTTAAACGGCTATCTAGAAAGGCATTTTCGTTAGAGCAGCAGGTGGTATCAAATCTTACTTATCAATTTGAAATCTTCATCAAATTTTCATTTTACTCAATTAAAATTTGCAAAATTTTATTTAAATAAAAGTTTATAGAGAAAACGGAAATAACATTTTACAATCATATGGTATTTAATACACTTTTTGCGCCAATCATAAAACCGGGAATCATACACGTGCTTAAACCATCATTGCGGAGATTCATACTACCTGCACTCCTGGGATTCCTCATGCCCATGATAAATTCTCCCCTTTTAGCCGGGGACAATCCACATGCTTATCGGTTCGGGTTAAAGGATTGCATCAATTATGCCCTGAAAAATCAGGCCGATGTGGCGAACCAGCGGCTTACCCAGCCCATCACCGGCAAATATATGAAACAAGCCTATGGGCAGTATCTGCCACAAATCAGTGCCGGAGCCACCTATCAACATAATATTAAGCGACAGATTGCGGTGTTTGGTGGAAATACCATACAAATCGGAACAAAGGACCAGCTCCAGGCGCATATTGATATCGACCAGCAAATATTCAACCCGAATTTTATCAGCGCAATAGAGGGCAGCCGGTTAGAAAGCAACATGGCTTCTGAAAATACGCGTCTAAGCGAAATCGATCTGGTGGTAGGCGTCATGAAAGCTTTTTACGGCGTACTGGTCTCACAGGAGCAGATGGCCCTGCTTACCGCCAATATTAGCCGCTCACAAAAGGAACTGACAGACACCCAGTACCAGTACCAGAATGGTCTGGCGCAAAAAGTGGATGTAGACCGGATACAGGTTCTGGTAAACAATGCTATTACCCAGAAAAGCAATGCGGAAAGAAGCCTGCAAACACAAATACAATCACTGAAATTCTATATGGGCATGCCGGTAAACGATTCCCTGGAAATTGTGGGCAGCATCTCGGAGGATCTGTTAAAGCCCGTGTCTCCTGTTCCTGATTCCCTATTCTATAAAGACAGGGTAGAATATCAGATCGCTAAAACCGAATTGAAAATCAGCCAGTTGCAAAAACGAACTGTCACCAGGAGCTTCCTGCCAACCCTTTCCGCCTTTGGAAGTTATATAGCCCCATTTTACGGTAATACTTTCAATTCAATGTTTGATATAACTTATCGCCCCACAATTTATGTGGGACTTGAGTTGTCCCTTCCGATTTTCTCCGGATTCAGCAGGATCTTTCAACGACAAATTGCTGACCTGAACATAAAAATCTCCAATAACAACCTGATGAATCTGGAAAACAACATTAACCTGCAATATCACAATTTTTACCGGTTGGTGGAAAACGACCGGGATAACCTGGAAACCCAGAAGGAAAATACAACCTTGGCTAAAACCAATTATGAAAACTTGAAATATCAGTACGATAATGGCGTTCAACCAATTATCAATGTGTTGGACGCGGAAACCACTTTATTGCAGGCACAGAATAACTACATAAATGCATTATACCAGTTATTGATCGATCAGGTTGATCTGAAAAGGAGCCTTGGTCAGATTGAATATTAATTGTCACCAGAAAACAGGTTTGTTATGAAAAACATTCAGAAATCATTTTATCTAGTTTTATTGACCGCAGCGGCTACCACTATACTCAATATTTCGTGCAGCGGCAAAGGCAACCAGCAAGGTTTCGCTGGTATGGCACCAACCGTCAGCGTGGCCACAGTCAATTATTCAGCGATCACCCTTCAGCGCGAATTCCAGGCGACCCTGGTTTCTAATAAACAAATTAAACTGGTTACCGATGTAGGTGGCCGGGTCGAGAATATCCTGTTTAAAGAAGGCGGCCATGTCGTGCAGGGACAGCCGCTCTATAATATTGATAAAAGTTTATACCAGGCGGCATATAATGCGGCGATGGCCCAATTAAAAGTAGCCCAGACCAATCTGGTAACGGCCCAAACGGATTCGCAGCGTTATCAGAACCTATGGGATCATAATGCAGTCGATCAGATTACTTTGGCTCATGCCAAGGCGCAAGTTGAAGTATCAAAAGCACTGGTAGAGGCAGCCGAGGCAGCGGTAGCAAGTGCCAGAACCAACCTGGAACATGCCACTATCGTTGCCCCGTTTAGTGGTTCTACTAATGTGTCCAATGTGCGCCTGGGTGATCTGGTAGTGGCCAACCAGACTGTTTTAGTGACCATTGTTGATAACAGTCAAATGCGGGCAGATTTCTATGTACCGGAAGGGCAATTTGTGGCCATGCTTTCGAAGAATAATAATACCGGCAATTCCCTGCCAAAATTCAATCTCGTTCTGCCTGATGGCTCACTTTATCCCATGGAAGGCAAACTGGATTTTGTGGATAATACAGTCGATCCCACTACCGGTACTATTCTGGTGCGACTGATCTTCCCTAATACCGATGATATTTTGAAATCCGGTATGAACTGTGTTGTCAGATCGCAAGAAAACAACCAACAGCAGAAATTTTTAATTATTCCACAACAAGCTGTTCAGCAGGTATTGAATGAATATCATGTTTATGTGGTAAATGACAGCGGCGTGGTTGAAGATAAAAAAATTACCCTGGGCCAGGTTTCGAATGGCGTTCAAGTTGTAACAAATGGGTTGAAAGAAGGGCAAAAAGTGATTGTTGAAGGCATTGAAAAGGTAAGGCCACAACAGGTCGTTAAAACAGTTCCCTATTCAGAGACAGCGGCAGACACAACTCAATCACCTAAGAAGAGCGAAAAGGATTAATATGTTTTCCAGGATTTTTATTGAACGGCCAGTGATGGCGATGGTGATTTCCTTGTTTATTATTTCGGTGGGAATCATTTCAGTGACGGTATTGCCGGTCGCACAACTTCCGAATGTTACCCCGCCGGTGGTCAGCGTCTCCGGGGCGTATGCAGGCGCAGACGCGTCGACCGTGGAAAACGCAGTAGCGACACCAGTTGAAGATCAGGTAAACGGCGCGACGGATATGATGTATATGGAATCCACCAGCTCCAATGCAGGTACTTTCTCCTTAAGTGTAACCTTCAACCTGGGGACTGATGTGGATGTGGCGGCCATGGATGTTCAAAACCGGGTCTCACTCGCCATGCCCAGCCTGCCAAGCGATCTGATTCGCACCGGCCTTTCGGTGAGAAAAAGCTCGACTAGTATGCTACAGGTTATCGGTCTGTATTCTCCAAAAGGGACGCATGATGGCAATTTTATGGATAACTATGCCAGCCTGTATATAGATAATGAGCTCTCTCGCGTACCGGGTGTGGGCGATGTCTTTACCTTTGGCAGGAACTTCGCCATGCGGGTCTGGCTGAATCCGCAGAAAATGGCCGGGTTACATCTTACTCCTGCCAGTATTATCAATGCCATCAGTCAACAGAACAGCCTTACCCCTGCCGGTTCCATCGGTGCACCACCAGCCCCTGATGGTCAGACATTTGAAATGACTCTTACTGTTAAAGGCCGGCTGGTCACAGCAGAAGAATTTGGTAATATCGTTGTGGCAAGCAATCCCGAGAACGGATCCATTACCCGATTAAAAGATGTTGCCCGGGTAGAATTAGGTGCTTCCTCCTATTCCGGAACCAGGCTGCTGAACGGAAAAGTGGGCAGTGGTATGGCCATCTATCAGAGTCCGGGAAGTAATGCCCTTACCACCGCTACTCTGGTGAAAGAGAAAATGCAGGAACTGGCCAAGAATTTTCCGGAAGACCTGGCCTGGACGGTAGTAGTTGATAACACCCGTTTCGTCAGCGCTTCTATCAGGGAAGTGATTCTTACACTTGTTGAAGTGTTGCTGCTGGTGCTGTTTGTTGTCTTTTTGTTTCTGCAATCCTGGAGAACCACCCTCATTCCCCTCTTGGCCATTCCGGTTTCCCTTATCGGTACTTTTGCCGTATTCTCCTTGATTGGTTTCACTATTAATACCCTGACCCTCTTTGCCATGGTTTTAGCGATTGGAATTGTAGTGGACGACGCTATTATTGTTGTGGAAGCTGCTCAGCGCAAGGTTGACGAAGAGAAACTATCCGCCAAGCAGGCCACAATAAATGCCATGAAAGAAGTTGGCACACCGGTAATCGTCATTGCGCTTTCTCTTACTGCGGTGTTTGTACCGGTTACCTTCATGCCGGGCATTACCGGTATGCTTTATAAACAATTTGCAGTTACAATTTCTGTATCCGTTCTGCTTTCTGCCTTTGTAGCGCTTACCCTCACCCCGGCATTGTGTGCACTGATGCTAAAACCAAATCCGGTCCATAAGGACAGTAAGGGTCTCAATAAACTGTTTTTTAGATTCAACACCTGGTTCGAAAAACGAGTGGAAGGTTACGGAAACAGTATCAGCAAAGTGATGAAAAGAATCCCTCTGATGATTGTGTTGCTCGTGGTTATTTATACCGGGATAGCGCTGCTGTCTAAAGTGACTCCAACCTCATTTCTGCCAAATGAAGACCAGGGGATGCTGATGGCAGTTGTGCAATTGCCGCCAGACGCCTCTACTCAAAGAACCGTAGCGGTCATGAATCAATTTAGCGATGTCCTGTTAAATAATAAACACATTGCCAATTACTTTGTGGTTCCCGGATTTAATTTATTAACCAGAACAGCGCTTTCTAATTACGGTACTGCTTTTATCGGATTAAAACCATGGAACGACCGTAAAAGCAAAGATACCCAGATCGACGCTATTACCCAACAGCTGCAGGTCGCCACTTCCCCAATAAAAAATGCCACTTTTCTGATTATTGCACCGCCACCCATCGCTGGCCTGGGAACCACTTCCGGATTTTCAATGGTCATTAGTCAGAGCAGCGGTACCATTGATGAGCTTCGGGACATTCAGAATAATTTTCTGGCTGCATTAAGAGGGCGGCGGGAGATTCAGTTCGCCTATTCCACGGCCATATACGATTATCCAAGCTACCAGTTGTCCGTTAATCGAGAATATGCCCAAAAAATCGGCGTTTCAATTGGGGATATTAATAATGCCATACAAACCTATATCGGAGGATATTACGTTAACGACTTTACCCTTTTTAACAATACTTTCCGGGTATATGCCCAGGCCGATTCAAACTTCCGGTCCAATATCGATATGCTCTCTCAATATTTCGTCATGAATACAAACGGCGAAATGGTGCCATTGAACACTCTGGTCCGGGTGGCAAACACCACATCATCCCCGACTATTTATCACTACAATATGTACCGTTCCGTACAAATTAATGGCTCCGCCGCCCCGGGCTACAGCTCCGGTGATGCCCTTACGGCACTGCAGCAGACCGCCAGCCAGGTTTTACCGGTTGGTTATACCTATGAATTCACCGGAACATCATTACAGGAATTGGAAGCAGGGGCCACCAGAATCAAAATTTTTGCCCTGTCTATTTTCTTCGTGTTTTTGTTTTTGGCTGCATTATACGAAAGCTGGGGAGTACCTTTTGCCGTTTTACTGGCTGTGCCGATTGGTATTTTTGGTGCCTATCTTTCCCTGAAACTGGGAGGTCTTGCCGCCAGTATCTATGCCCAAATTGGTATGATAGCCATCATTGGATTGGCAGCAAAGAATGCCATTTTGATTGTCGAATACTGCAAAATTAAATTTGAAAGCGGAACACCCCTGGTTCAGGCAGCAGTGGAAGCGGGCAAACTTCGGCTGCGCCCCATATTGATGACCTCCTTTGCCTTCATTCTTGGGGTTGTGCCGCTGATGCTGGCATCTGGTGCCGGCGCCAACGCCCGCATCAATATCGGATTTACCGTCTTCGGCGGTATGCTGACTGCCACCATGCTGGCCATCTTTTTCATTCCGCTATTCTACGTGTTGATCATCCGGGTAATTCATCGGAAAAACAAATCCGGACAGCTCAAAGTTGATTGATGGTAACAGTGAAAAGAAACAGGAGAAAGAATAAGGCTGATCCGGTTTAATTTCTCCGAATTAATCCACGGAATTTTAAAAATTTGACTGAAATATCAACGAGCATTTTAAAGTAAGAGACTGCCTGGGCTTCATGTATAAGTCGCTTTTTTGATTCAGGATCCCAGGTTAATTCCGATGACAGAAATTTGAGGGCCGCGGTGCGTTTGAGTTTTATGTCTTCGGCCTTATAGACCACGCCCATCTCACCTTCACCAAGTTTCTCAAGAATTTTGTAGTGGGATATAGTTTTACCGATCATTACATGCAACTCGTTTTTAAATAGGTATTCATTCGGCCATTTTTTTCTAATCCCGCAGGGATGAAATATTATAGTAAGATATCCATTATGCCATTTTAACTCCATAGAACTTGCCCCAAAAGGGCGGGGAGTAACATGTTTTTCATGATTTCCTCCGTTTATTAATATCAGTCTATTTGAAATGCCTGTCGGGAAAATTCATCTGCTGTAACAATGCCTTGAAACGCTGATCTTCACGCAGATAATCAAAAATTGGATCAATACTTATATAAACCATGTTGGGATCTCTCACGGCGAACGCTTTTTCGAGCCAGTCGAGTGCCTCCTTTTTCTTTCCTGCTCGCGTATAGAGAGTAGCAATTTGCCATGGGGTAACGTTGGCAGTATCGGAGCGCGCGATCAGCAGATTTGCGACGTTTGTCAGGGCGGTACGATAGTCCGATTCCGAAGACCCCATTCCCAGCGCTTCCTGAGCCTGGAGATCTCCTTTGGCTGCAAATGAACGCTTCCATATTTCTAAGGCCTCCTTATACCTGCCCTTCATGTGATAGGCCGATCGCAGTGTTGAGAGGGCTATAGGGTCGTTTGGTGCTTTTCTCAAAATATCACCCAACAGGTCAATGGCATCATCATAGCGGTGTTCATACATCAAATTCATCGCATAGAGAGATTGAAATAAGGTGTTGAAGGGATCCAGCTGCCGAGCAAGTTCAATGTGCATTATCGCTTTTTCCTGCTCTCCAAATATCTGCAATAGGTGAGAGTAATAAGCGTGGGCCTGCGCATCGTTTGGATTCAAGGTAATCGCTCGACGGAAAGAGATATCTGCCCCATACCAATCCCAATCAACCCATGCCTTTATATTCGCCAGGAGACGATGGACATCTTCAAGAGTACTATCCAATTCTAAGGCTTTCGTGGCAGCTGTTTTGATTTTCGGTGTGGCCTCCGATGTTGGGACAAAACCATTTTGTTGACGGCCCATCCATACTAGGGCAATACCTACATAGGCCAGGGGATAGTTTGGGTCAATAGCTCGAGCCAGTTCAAAATACCGGAGAGCAATGTTGAAATCCTGGGCCGTCATCCGACACCACTGAAATGTACCTCGTAGATAGGCTTCATAGGCATCCGGGTTAACCTGCTGGACGGTTGCCAGGCGTGTTTGCTCCTCAGGAGTGAGTTGGATCTTGAGTTCATGGGCAATGGCGGTCACAATTTCATTCCGAATTGATAAAATATCTCGTATTTGGTTTTCATACCGATTTGCCCAGAGTTGCTTCTCGGTGGCAGATTCAATGAGTTGCACCGTCACATTGACTCGATCACCTAGCTTAACCACTGAACCGGTAATGAGGGCATCCACACCTAATTCCTGCCCTATTTCAGATAACATTTTATCTGATTTTTGATACCGCATGACCGAGGCCCGTGCAATCACGCGGTTGAGGCCGCTCAGCTTGGACAAATCAACAATCAGTTCCTCGTGCAGGCCAGCCGCGAAATAGTCCTGGTCAGGATTACCTGAGAGGTTTTCCAAGGGCAAAACGGCAATAGAGGTGATCGATGCTGGCGTCGGAACCAAGATGGTCAGTAAGATCGCAATTAAGGCAAGCAAGAGTAATCCGGCCGCCATGGCCCCAGCCGTGCGACGCTTCCGGATAAGGAACTTCCGAATCAAGTATAGGATCGATATGCCTTTTATTGGTTCTTGTAACTCTTGAATATCCAATAATATCTCGTCGATGTTTTGATACCGTTCTTCATGGTTTTTGGCCAGCATCTTCTTTACGATAATTTCCAGCTCCACCGGTACATCGCTGTTGAGTGTTGTGAGCGGTTTCGGTTCCTCATTTAAGATTGAATACACCGCGGCCATTGAATACTCGCTGGCAAAGGGCAATTTTCCTGAAACCAACTCATAAAGTAAAACTCCCAATGACCAGATGTCGGTCCGGCGGTCTACTTCCTCTCCGCGCGCTTGCTCGGGAGACATATAGGCGACAGTTCCCAGGGTCGAGCCCGTTTTGGTCAGCTTTGTTTGCCTGCCAGCAAGCTTGGCAAGTCCAAAATCTAGAATTTTCACCGTCCCTTCGGTGGTAATGAAGATGTTCGCCGGTTTGATGTCCCGATGAATTATTCCCTTTTCATGTGCCTTTGCCAATCCGCTGGCAATCTGAACCATAATTTCTAAAGCTTCTCCCAGTTCCATTGGCAGGCCTGAGATCTTCTCTTTCAATGATTGACCTTCGTAGCAGTCCATTACGATAAACATCTGTCCATCTGATGTTTCATCTATATCATGGATAGTGCAGACATTGGTGTGTTGAAGTGCTGACGCCGCCTGTGCCTCATGGGTAAAGCGTTGTTTTGCTTCAGGATCTCGGGTCAGTTCGGGCGGCAGGAATTTAAGGGCCACAATCCGTTTTAGTTTAGTATCTACGGCTTTATAGACGACACCCATGCCGCCTTCGCCGAGTTTCTCAAGGATTTTGTAATGTGATACCGTCGAACCGATCATTTTTTTATCAAAACTTTCATTAATATATTTTTATCCTTTGTTTTTTATATTAAAAATTTTCAGACGCATGCCATGTGGCTCCGCATATTTACCTTTTGCCTTTGCCCTTTACCCTATTTTTGGTCTTTCGTATGAAACATTTTCAGACGCATGCTATGCGTCTCTAAATCTTTACCCTTTACCCATCTCATTTGTCTTTTATCTTTTTTCTTATTTAATCTTCACTGGTCGTTCACTTAAATAAATTCTCAATCAGCACAAGTCTTGCATCGAGTCGTTCCTTTAAAAAGACCAGGTGCTTATCGTCAAAACTCACTTGAATATTTCCCCGGTAAGGATTTATCCCATTCAAAATAGACGGGAGTTTTTCATGCCTACCATCAGGTAGAGAAACACGCCATATTTCACCATTTTCCCGTTTATAGATGATATTACGGAGGCCGACACCGGGGAAGGAATTTGATGAATACTCGGCAGAAAGAATTTGCTTTGTGGCTATGATCTTTCCCTTATCGACCGTCTTTATCCACCATCCATCCCGACCGCTTCTTAAGTCACATACAGCGATTTGCCTGCCATTGCGCAGGGGAAACTGATAGGTCGAATCTTCACTGACTTCTATTGGCGCATTGCTGTTAAGGGAGTATAAAACACTGTGTGCATGCGGTAGTATCGGCGGAAAAATAGTCACTAACTTCTCTTTATCAATCCACCAGGCACCGTATCCTTTGCCGATGAGTCTGGGGGTTCCCGGATTCTCTACTTCAATGATGTATATTCGCGAAGAGTCAATAGGTTCATTAACCCGCTGCGAAGCATAGCTCATATACTTACCATCAGGAGACCACTGTGCATCAAAATATTGTGCAACTCCGGCGGTCAATTGAGTCCGGTTGGTCCCGTCGCTGTGAATAATATAGATGTGATTGGCGGGCTGTAACATGTCGGCAGAGCCCATATCAAAAGATATTCGTTTCATATCCGGGGAGAATGAAGGCATATTCAGGAATTGATTATCAAAGGTCAACTGTTGAACCCCACTGCCATCTATGTTTGCGGTCCATAAGGTTTTAAGCATTCTTCTTTCTTGAAACAACAATCGTTTGGCATCAGCGGAGACTTTAACGCCAAGATCCGGTCCGGGACCTCTGGTGACCTGAACGGCTTCTCCTCCGCTGGCCGGTATCATCCAGACATTGGTGTTACCTCCCTTGTTTGAAGTAAAGAATATCTGATCATTCGCTGCCCAGACCAGTTCATCGATCGGTTTATGGTAATAGGTGAGTTGACGTTCTTTTCCTGTTGTCAAATCGTGTATAATGATCTCACTATAACTAGGGAAACCTCTTAGCCAGGCAACGGCGTTTCCGTCCGGTGACCAATCGAAACAAAAGTTTGACCATAAATAACTAAGGGAATCAACAAATTCAAGATGATTTTCACTGCCATCAGGTTTTACTGACCAAAATTCACGTTTACCTGATGGGCTTGGCGCATACCATCTTCCCAGACGACAATAACCAATAATTTGACCATCCGGACGCCACTTAGCACCTGACCCCGCTTCGGCGATCTTCCGACCGCTGCCGCCTGCCGATGAAACGACGAAAATACCCATAATAAATCCACCAGGCGGTATTCGGTCATAGAGGACTTCACTGGCATCGGGGGAAATATCCGAGTTCAAGCTCATCTCAATGGGTTCTTTGGTCAATCGTAACGGATTGCCCGTAGAAACATTTAAAAAATAGATAGACCACTCGTTGTTGGCATCGCAGGCCGGGAATGATACCCATTTACCATCCCGGGAAAGACTGGGATAATAGATTTGTGTAAAGGGAATCTGAAGTGTACGAAAGGTCATGTTTGGATTTAAAACCGGAGGATGAGTCGGCGAAACAACCAGAAAAATGATTATGACCATCAGTATTCCAGCAATAACCAGAACAATCCGCAGCAGATCTTTTCTCGATCTCTTTGGCTTACTTACCACCCCCGGTGCCACTCGTGGTTCTGTGATAAATGAAGTTTCTTTTTCTACTGGTAAAGCTGTATCAACAATCCGGGAGACCCGAGAAGTTTCTTTCTTCACCCGGCGCAGATCAATCACCATATCGTGCACCGTCTGGTAGCGATCTTCGGGATCTTTTTCTAGGGCACGATTCAGGATATGAACCAGTTCAGAAGATATTTCCGGTAAATATTTTTGCACAGGTTGCGGTGCTTCATTCAGGATCGCATACATCATTGCCGCCTCGTGTACGGCATCAAACGGTAAATGCCCGGTCAACAATTCATATAATACCACACCAAATGAAAAGATATCTGAGCGGGCATCCACTTCCCCGCCCTGGATCTGTTCCGGGGCCATGTAGGCCAGTGTCCCCACCGTGCTCGATGTCTTGGATAGTTTAAGTGAACCTTTCAGTTTGGCCAGGCCAAAATCCATCACCTTGATCTGGTTTTTGCTATTGACCATGATATTGTCGGTCTTGATGTCGCGGTGTACCACCCCTCTGCTGTGCGCTTCCTGCAGTGCATCACCGATCTGGATCGCATAAGTAATGGCATCCTGTATCTTCTTTATTGGAACCAATTGGCGCAGTGTTTTACCTTCTACATATTCCATCACAATAAAGTTCTGGTCACCTTCCTCTCTGATATCATGGATCGTACAAACATTGGGGTGGTTGAGTGCGGAAGCAGCCTGTGCTTCGTGCAGGAAACGCGCCCGTTCCGGTTTGTGTGTCTCTAACTCAGGCGGCAGGAATTTAAGGGCCACCATCCGTTTTAGTTTAGTATCTATGGCTTTATAGACGACACCCATGCCACCTTCACCGAGTTTCTCAAGGATCTTGTAATGTGATACCGTCGAACCAATCATTTTTTTATCACCATTTTCATTGATCTTCTTTTGTCTTTTTTATTACACATTAGTAGAAGCATGCTATGCGTCTCTACATATTTCCCCTTTTCCCTATACCATTCTTATTTGTCTTTTGTCTTGTTTAACCGCCTTCGCTGTTTTATTACTTGAACAAATTCTCGATGAGCACAAGTTTGGCATTCAGGCGGCTGTCGTTATAGACGATCTCTTTACCGTCGTTGCTTATACTGAACAAAAAGGACAGACCCGGGAAAGTCCCGGGGATTTGCTCATCTTTTCCTCCGGGGAGAGAAATCCTTCTTAATATTTCACTCTCCGCTGAATAATAAAAGAACTTCTTGTCCGGGCTTAAATTAGGCGGATGATTACGGGTTAATAGTTTTTTGGGGTTGGCTCCTACAATCACCTGATTGTTTTTAGCTGCAACAATATACCACCCTTCTTTTCCAATGTGCCAATCTGTCAGAAGAACATTTTTTCCGTCAAGTATCGGCCAGAGATTTATCGAATCTTTATAGGCCATGGAGGTCGATTTTCCGTCGAGGGTAACTATTGATCCGGTGTGGTCAAATGGATTAGCTACCAAAAGGGTAGTGCTATCGATCCACTTTGAATAAAAGCCTCTCCCCATCGGGCGGGGAAGTCCGGGATCTGCCGGATCTACGATGTAAATTATTGCCGTATCCGTGGGTTGTTCACTTCTCCTTGCATAGTAAGAGATCCACTTTCCGTTTGGTGACCAGGTAGGCCAACCGGCATATTCATCACCGGTGGTAATCTTTCTGCGGTTGTTACCATCCCGGTCACACACGTAGATATGGCCTGTGTATTTCAGAGGATCGTTATCCGACATGCCGAACGAAATTTGTCTTCCGTCCGGAGAAAAAGAGGGCCAGATAATATTTCGCTCATCAGTGGTTAACTGCCGGGTTGCATGGCCATCGATGGCGGCTCTCCATAAATAGCCGGCCTCCTGACGCTGGAGATATAAAAGCTTCTTTCCGCCAGCTGAGATGCTCATGCCGATATCAGGGCCGCTGCCTTTAGTGATTTGAACACTCTGTCCTCCCGAAGCTGGGATCATCCACAGATTGGTATTGCCGCTTTTATTTGAAGAAAAGATTATCTGATTATTAGAGGTCCAGCACACCTCGTCAATATTTTTTTTATCGTGGGTCAGCTGTATTTCCTTACCGGTTTCCAGCTCGCTCCGCATTATTTCCTGATAACCGCCGGAGAATGTTTTCAGCCAGACAATGGAATTGCCTGCAGGTGACCAATCAAAATCGATACGGCCAATATCGGTGGAAGTATCAAGAACTTCCCGACGCGGGTCGCTTCCGTCCGGTTTTACGCTCCAGATATCAGAACTTTCTTTTTTTCCACTTATATATCCGATGCGATGCCCGTCACGACGCCAGCGTGCTCCAATACAATTTTCTGCAATTCGTCTACTTCTCCCTCCAATCGAGGGAACCACATAGGCATCAGACCAACCTGTCTTCGCATTATAACGATCATAGACAATTAAACCTCCGTCCGGGGAAATGTCCACCCCGCCACGACCATAGGGGTTCGCACTGGAATCGAATGTTATCCGGCGCGGTTCCCCTACGATGACATTCATAAAATATACATCCCACTTGCCGTTTACATCCGCAGCCTGAAAGGCAATCCAGTTGCCATCCGCCGAAAGCGCAGGGTATGAAATCTGGGAAAAAGAGATCTGAAGCGTCTGAAATGTCATGGCAGGATTCAGTTTTACGGTGCGCGTCCGGAACACTGCGAAATAAAATACCACAACGATAAGAAGTACCGCCATCCCTACCGCCGACAGGAGGATTGTCTTAGGCGTCCCAAAACGCTTTTCTACAACTCTTTCCTGAAGTTCTTCTGCGGCTTCGGTCCCTGGAATTTCCTTTTGAAGAATAGATTTGCGTACCACCTTTGTGGACTGTTTCAATACCTTTCTCAGCTCGCTGACCATATCTGCAACAGATTGATAACGGTCTTCCGGATCCTTCTCGAGCGCCCGGTGAATGATGCGGTCCAATTCCGGTGAAAGATCCGGCCGGCATATCAAAACTGATTCAGGATCTTCGTTTACTATTGAATACATCATCGCCGCTTCGTGCTCACCCCGAAAAGGCAGCTGTCCGGTCAGCATTTCGTATAGAACAATACCGAACGAAAAAATATCGCCCCGTGCATCAACCTCTCCACCCTGGATCTGTTCCGGCGCCATGTAGGCAAGGGTTCCGACGGTAGATGATGTTCTGGTGAGTTTGAGCGAGCCTTTCAGTTTGGCCAGACCGAAATCCATCACCTTGATCTGGTTTTTGCTGTTGACCATGATGTTGTCGGTCTTGATGTCGCGGTGGACCACACCTCTACTGTGGGCTTCCTGCAGTGCTTCACCGATCTGGATCGCATAGGTAATCGCATCCTGCATTTTTTGGATGGGAACCAATTGACGCAGTGTTTTACCTTCCACATATTCCATCACGATAAAGTTCTGGTCACCTTCTTCTTTGATATCATAGATCGTACAGACATTGGCATGGTTGAGTGCGGAAGCGGCCTGTGCTTCGTGCAGGAAACGATCCCGTTCCGGTTTGTGAGTTTCTAATCCAGGCGGTAAAAATTTCAAAGCCACGGTACGTTTGAGTTTGGTATCCTCGGCTTTGTACACTACTCCCATGCCGCCTTCACCCAGTTTTTCCAGGATTTTGTAGTGGGAAATAATTTTACCGATCATTTTTTCAACCCCATTTTCTTTAGTAAGGCAATGAAGCGCGGCTCCTGGCGAAGATCATCCCAGAACGGATCGACGCTAATATAAAGCAATTCTGTTTCTCGCAGCTGACACGCTTTCTCCAGCCATTCAAATGTTTTTTCCTTATCACCGAGCTTGTAATAAATGAAGGCAATACCTAGGGAGGCAGCATATCCCTGTTGTGTAAGGCGCAGAAGATCGTCCAACACCTTAAGGGCGTCCTGCTTCCTGCCGGCCATAGCGTAGGCACGGCCGGTATATGACAGCATAAGCGGAATCCTGCCGGCAAGATTTTCTGCTATTTTGCACTCTGCAATCGCTTCATCGAATCTACCCTGCATCTCATAGACCAAAGCCAGATCTAGATGTGTCCAGGGGAAGTTCTGATCTAGAGCCAACGTATTCTGGTATTGTTCAATCGCTTCATCATATTGCCGTATCATGTAGAGAACTTCTCCTAAACTAGTGTTTATAATAAGCGAAAGCGGATCCAGACTCTGGGCCTGTTTGCTCTCGGCAAGGGCTTCGTCAAACTTGCCAAGGTACAATAGAGTGCTGGAGTACCACTGGTGAGCTGTTGGGTAATTAGGATCAAGATCAATTGCCCGCCGGAAATATTCCTCTGTACCTGCCCAGTCATAATTGCGATCCTGTGCGATTTCTCCCAATACAGTATATGCCTCTGCCAGGGAAGAATCAATTTCCAGTGCTTTCAGCGCTGTCCGCTGGGCGTTGGCAAACCACTCTTCGGACAGAATTCCGTACGACGGTATTAGTACGTATGCCGAAGCCAGGCCGGCATATGCTAAGGCATAGCCGGGATCCTTCTCGATCGCCTGTTTGAAATAGACGATTGCCGTCTTCACGTCGTCCAACCGCCTCTTGTTCCAGTAGAACCGTCCTTTGAGATAAAGTTCATAGGCTTCGGTGTTTTCGGTCTGTTTCTTCTCGATCCGTTCTTTTTCCCCGGAAGAAAGCTTCGACTGCAAGGCTGCAGCGATTTTTTGGGCAACATCGCTCTGCACAGCAAAAATCTGAGTCATCTCTTTATCATAGGTGTCCGCCCACAGATGCCCTTCGTTTCGGGCATCGATCAACTGCGCAACTATCCGCAGCTGATTCCCGGCATGACGGACACTTCCTTCAAGTACGGTTCCCACATCCAGTTCCTTACCGATCTCACGAATGTTCTTGTTTACTCCTTTGTATTGCATCACCGAAGTTCGTGAAATGACTTTGAGATCAGCGATTTTCGATAACTGGGCAATGATATCATCGGTGACGCCATCGCTGAAATACTCATCCTCTTTGCTGTCGCTCAGATTCTTGAAAGGTAATACAGCGATTGATTTCTGGTTTGGGGCCGGTGGTGCTGAACGGGGGTAGAAAAGATAAATACAAATCAATATTAGGATTAACAGCACACCTGCACCTATCCAGGGCCACTTGCTTGTCTTTCTTGTAATTTCATTACTATCTGATTTATCCTGTCGTAAGGACTTCAGATCGGATATTATTTCCTCGACCTGCTGATAGCGTTTATCCCGCTCTTTCTGCAATGCCCTTTGAATGGTTTTTTCTAGCAGTGGAGGAATATCCGGCCGCAGGGCGCTCGGGGCCGGTGGTTCTTCATTGAGGATGGCATAGATCAAAGCCTGCTCATACTCACTCTTAAATGGCTTCTGTCTCGTGATCATTTCAAACAGGACAACTCCCACAGACCAGATATCGGTTCGCTGATCCACCTCTTCGCCCCGGGCCTGCTCGGGTGACATATAGGCCACCGTGCCCAGGGTCGTTTCCACCTGGCTGCGGGAGTCATGACCGGCAAGCTTGGCTAAACCGAAATCAAGTATCTTGACCGTTCCCTCACGGGTAATAAAGATATTGGCAGGTTTGATGTCGCAATGAATAATCCCCTTCTCATGCGCCTTCGCCAGGCCGCTGGCCACCTGAACGGTAATCTCCAGTAGGTTTTCCAGAGTCAGCGGTCCCTGCCGGATCTTTTCCTTTAAGGATTCACCGTCATAGCAATCCATCACGATAAACATGTTTCCATCGGAGGTCTCATCGATATCATGAATATTGCAGATATTGGAGTGCTGCAGGGCAGATGCCGCCTGTGCTTCCCGGATAAAGCGTTCCTTGGCTTCCGGATCCCGGGTCAGTTCCGGGGGCAGGAATTTGAGGGCCACAGTGCGTTTGAGACGTGTATCTTCGGCTTTGTAAACCACACCCATACCACCCTGGCCCAATTCTTCAATGATTTTATAATGGGAAATCGTCGAACCAATCATAGGACATTCCTGCCGCTTTCGCTGACCTTTTCAAGGATCTTGGAATGAGATATTGTCTTACCCATCATCCCGGCACCTCAAAATGTTCCCACTCGTATTTCGCGTGTTCCATTAGTTTCTTGAATCGTTCTTCACTTCGAATATTTTCGAAGAATGAATCACATTGCAGAAGCGGATAGTTTATGAAGCCGCGATTAACCGCATTCTCCAGCCAGTCCAGCGCTTCCTCTATGGTGCCGAGGAGAGACAGCCTGGCAGCCACAATGTATGACCATTCAGCATCTCTCCGGCAGGTCTTCTGGAACTCGGGAGTCATAACATTTAATGCATCCTCTTTGTCCTTGAGGAGTGCGTATTTCAATAAGAGAGAGAAAACCGTCATCACATTGTTGCTTTTGGCGTTCCCTATCCGATCGATCACTGCTAGAGCCTTGGCTCGCTGGCCATTATAGACTAACATCCAGGCATACCGGGCCTGTGCCATGGGGCTTGTGGAATTGGCTTGATAATATATGCGGGACTGTTCAAGTGCAGGTCCGAATTGACAATCATACTGGAAGCATAGTCCCAGGATCAGATGCCACCAGGGATTCAGCGGGTCGTGGTGCTTCATTCTTTCTGTTATCGCATAAGCTTCGGATAACTTTCCTATCAATGCATAATTGAAAGTTAGACCTGTGAGAGCCCTCAATTCGAATGGATTTGCCTCCAGGGCCTTCTTTAAGTAACGAAACTCATCATACAAATTCTGCGGATAATCCTCATAAACACTGAGCATGCCGAGCATGGCAAGGGCGCTCGATAAGTTGGGTTTCAAAGCCAGAGCCTTCCTGGCATATTCTTCCATCCGCTCGAGATAATCCTCCTGCCCGATTCCAATATTGGTATACTGCCAGTATGCGTATGCCATTCCCGCATAGAGCTGGGCATTATCGCCCATGATATCGATTGCAGTCTGAAGATACGCGAACGCGCTGTCGAGGGACTTTTCATCAAAGCGCAAAATCTGACGTTCGGCCTTAAGATAGCATTCGTAGGCTTTGACATTATCAATGGGATGCTCCGAGAGCCTCTGCTCCTCTTGAGAGGTGAGCTTCAACTGCAGGGCATTCACGATGGCAGTAGAGATCTCATCCTGAATCGTAAAGACATCCTCCAGCTGACGGTCATACGTCTCTGACCAGAGATGATACCCGTTGGCAACGTTGATGAGCTGAGCGGTGATGCGAAGTTCATTGCCCGCTTTCCGGACGCTTCCCTCCAGAACTGTCTGCACCTTAAGCTTATTGCCGACCTCCCGAATATCTTCCATCTTCCCCTTGAAGAAGAAGGCTGAGGTTCGCGCCGGCACCCTCAGAGTCTGAATATTACTCAGGCGATTAATAAGTTCCTCCGTCATCCCATCACAAAAATACTCCTGATCCTTCTGTGGACTCATATCCAGGAACGGCATTACAGCAATCGATTTCTCTGCCGGTCCGGCCGTTCGCCACCGCAGCTGGTGAAGAACCGGAGTGACAACGATAGCAAGGATAATGACAAACACCAATCCGTACCCCCATCGCATCCTCCATATGCGCTTCCTTTCCATCGCCTGCAAGCGTCGTGTTGTTTCAATCCCGGCTCCTACATTTTTCTCCAGGTATCGAAGATCAACAATGAGGTCTGCCGCGGTCTGATAGCGTTTTGCGGGATCTTTCTCGAGACAACGGCTGATGAGGTTATCCAGCTTTTCCGGTATATCTGGCCTTAATGATCTGGCTGGTGGGGGGTTATCGTTCAAGATGGAATAGATCACTGCCTGCTCATATTCACCCTTAAAAGGCAACTGCCCGGTGAGCATTTGATAAAGCATCACTCCCAGCGACCAGAGGTCTGTGCGCTGATCCACTTCTTCACCTCGTGCCTGCTCGGGAGACATATAGGTTACCGTGCCGATAGTCGTCCCAATTTTAGTGAGTCCAACCTGACCGGCCAGCTTGGCCAGACCAAAATCCAGGATTTTCGCCACTCCCTCCCCGGTAATCATTACATTGGCAGGCTTGATATCCCGATGAACCATCCCATACTCGTGTGCCTTACCCAAACCCCGGGCAACCTGAAGGGCAATATCGATCGCTTCTTCCAGTTTCATCGGCCCCCGGGAAATCTTTTCCTTCAGCGACTCACCGGCATAGCAATCCATAATAATAAAGAGTTGACCATCCTCATTTTCATCAATATCATGGATAGTGCAGATGTTGTTATCTTGTAGAGCAGAAGCTGCCTGCGCTTCATGAATGAACCGCTTCTTGGCACCGGTGTCCAGGGTGAGTTCCGGTGGCAAAAATTTCAAGGCTACCGTCCGCTTGAGTTTCGTGTCCTCGGCCTTGTAGACCTCCCCCATACCTCCATGGCCAAGTTTCTCTAGGATATTGTAATGCGAAATAGTTTTACCAATTAATTTGTCCAAAGCTATCCTCATATTCAGGACCAAAATAATTTATCTGACTAAAAGATATTCAGTATTTAGAATTTTAGAGGAATGGGTGCTGCAATATTCTTTTACCGGTAAAAGCCAGCGGTGAATGAGCAGTCATTGGCGCAGTAAACCTACCTTATTACAGATAAAATTAATCATAAAGTTTAATCCGTTCAATTTAAATCGCTGAGAATTAAATAAATTGCAAAACAGGCTGATTCAAATGAAAATATTTTTTAATAACAATGGTAAAAATCCATTGGGCCCGGATAATAAATAAAGATGATATGCTTTGGAGCCGGAAAGATGGAATGTTATCAATGTGGAAACATCCTCCACAACATCGGGAATAGATTTAAGGCATCCTCGAGGAAAAACTAAAAAAGGGGCTGTTTTTTACCAACAGCCCCTCAGAAAAAAATAATAATTAACTGCAATATTTCTTTATTTCATCAGAATCAACTTGTTCTGAATCATTTTGCCGTTCACTTCCAGACGGTAGAAATAGATACCGCTGGCCGCATCAGCTGCATTCCAGGCATATTTGTGACTTCCGGCCTGTAGTTTGCCGGAAACCAGGTTGGCTACTTCCTGCCCCAGCACATTAAAGATCTTCAGGCTGACAAAGTCGTCATAGGGAAGTTCAAAACTGATGGTGGTCTGGTTATTAAAGGGATTGGGATATGAACTGACCTGGAAAGTTTTCTCCCGGTTTTCGGCAAATATCTGTTGTTCTTCATATTCCACTGCTGGTATTTCTTTAGCAAAATTGAAGAAATTCCACCAGCCGGAAGCACCGGGACCGCCATAGGCACCCATATCGTTGCGAACGGTTCCGCGGGCCGGCAGCTGGGCATATCCGGGACGGAATACACTCTCCAGATCATTATACATGTTTTCCGGGTTACCGGCATCGATGCAGGGGGATCGGAATCCCAGAAATTGCAGCGGCCCAAACAAGCGGGGATTGACATTCATATTGCCGGTTCCGGTCCAGCCGCCCTTTACATCAGAATAAGTGATGTCTATGGTTCCGCTTTCAACATAAATTTCCGGACCCTCCGGTGCTTCGTTATTCCAGAGGATGGAATTCATGACTGTTGCGGCAGAATTTTTGGTATATATTCCCCCGCCCTGCAATTCTGCATAATTTTTTGAGATGGTATTATTAACGATTTTGGCAAAACTGAATAGATCACCTATCCAGCCACCGCCGCCATAGGTGGCATAGTTCTTTTCAAACAGGTTATTTTCTATGGTAGGACTACCATCCCAGATGGCAAAACCACCACCGAAGCAGCCACCAGTACCGCTATAGGTATTGTGTGAAACAATGTTGTT
>Ga0315555_1000846_pt1 | contig 22076 bp, 17 predicted proteins | sample SalMarSW160380MG_FD_202113 | JGI IMG/M metagenome (GOLD analysis project Ga0315555, IMG submission 202113) | Salt marsh sediment microbial communities from the Plum Island Ecosystem LTER, Massachusetts, United States - Salt Marsh Sediment SW1603-80 ... | reverse complement strand
AGTGCTTTTTCCTGGTCCTGGTTGAGGACGATTCGCCCCTGTGTTCTTATCGACATTCCTTCCGGAATAACAGGAAGGGATTTCATTACTGTTTTCTGGACGGTTTTGATAATCTGCTTTTGTGCTAATCTTTGTACCGGTTCCCTGCCGCTTTCGACCGCTTTCAGCAGAGCCTGCAGCTCCAGAGATGATTCTTTGTTAAAAGCACCTTGTTCTTTGAGGTGAGTGACGATTTGCTTTTGTTTTTTCCCTCTTAATTGTTCGATGGTCTTTTCAAAATCAGCGGTTTTAATATTCAGGTACACATTTTGTTGCGTTTTAACTCCTGCCCCGCGTTTTACCGCCGACGGCACTATCGCCGCCAGGACCTGGCCGAGCGGGCAAACGTAATAGCTACTGATCCATCGCGCCAATTCCATCAGTTCGGCATCGACCAGCGGTTCTTTGTCGATTACCCTGGTGACTTTTTTAAGCTTATAACTTTTCTTTCTTTGTCCCCTTGTGCCTTCGTCGTATTGTTCATTCTGTCGGATTTCCACGCAGAATCCGATATGGAGTTTGTTTTTCTTTCCGAAGGGGGCCTCGACTCTTTGTCCGATTTCTATCGGCCATATTTCATCCGGCAGTGCATAGTCGAATTCGGTGTCCGCCGCCGACTCGAACGCCACACGGATAATATGCCGACAGGGTGTTTCCTCCACTTCCTGCTCGAACAGATTGCTGCTTTGCATTTTGTACATGGACTGTTTGTAAAGGTTCCTAAAAAACGCCGAAGGCCATGATCGGCGCGCCGGGATAGGCAACGGACGAATCCGAATGCCCTAATACTATGCCGTTGTGCAGACAGACAACCGTGTCCTGTAATTTCCCGAATGTGTTATAAATTTTGGCCAGCGCCTGGCCCTTTTTTACAATGTCTCCCGGTTTAGCCATGAAACGAATTATTCCGCTGGCCGAACTGACCGGCTCACTTGCGAACACCAGGGATTTTCCCCTGATTGTCTCGGGCGACTCGAAGTTAAAAGGTTCGTCTTTGCTCTCGAACATTTCCAGCCAAGCCAGGATGCCGAGTATGGATTTCACGCCGTACTGTACGTTCGTCTCATTGACTACATACGATTCTCCCAGCTCAATCGTTAACGCCGGGATATTGTTTTCGAGCAGGCTGTAAGTAAAGGATTTGCGAATTACTTCCGTTTCCTGAATGACGGGGAAGCCGGATTTTTCGGCGGCCTTCTTTGCTTTGTCGTATGTCTGTTTATTTGTTTGTTCCGGCTTCGGGTCCATTATCGTATAGGGTATCGATTTCATCCAGTCGTTATGCAGGTCAAGGAGCAGGGTGGGCTTTGTCTGTTTGATAGTGGTAAATATTTTGTCCGCTATTCTTTCGGCTAATGAGCCGTTTTTACCGCCGGGAAATGAACGGTTCAGGTCTTCTCTGCTGATGGTAATGTTTCTCGTACCCGCTTCGAAACCGATTGGATTCATTAAGGGAAAAGCGTAGATAGCTCCTTTTCGCAGAGGCTGCTTTTGTATCTTTTTGAAGACCTCTTGAATTGTCACTATGCCCGTGACTTCATCGCCGTGGATGCAACCGGTCAGCCAGACTACCGGGCCCGGATTGACGCTTTCGATGACCATAAAAGGCAGCCTTCGCCGGGACAAATCCGAGCCTGTCAGGATTTTCTGGAACGAATATCTTACTTTTTGCCGCTGGTCTTTATCTCTATTCGTTTTCAATGTTTCTTCCCTTCTATATCAAAGATGAAAGGTGGTCACAATTTGTGACCATCCTGTTATTGACTATTAACTCTGTACAGACCCGCCTTTCGCCGCTCCTCGGAAATGTTGCTGAGATGTGTGTCCTCGCATACCTCCAGTCCGAGCTTTGCTATCAAAGTTTTGATATAATCAAGATGCGGACACGGCGGTGCGTGGAAATTATCCTTTGTTATACATGAAGATAGTTGCACAACTATTCGATCCTTGCCGATTCCCTCATCTTTTTTTATCCGTCGGGTAAAGAGGCTGAGTTTACGATGTACCGCCCGGCCGCAACAGCCGCCGCAGGTCATATTCATTATGCGATAAGGTTTATCTTTAGAGTATGCTGCAAAACCGCCGGTACGTTCGTTGAATGCCTTCTCGCAGTAATATCCGGAGCAGCGTTCCTTGACGATATGGCACTGTACTACAACGATATAATCCTTGTCTTTAACGTCTATCATCTTCCAGCTTCCTAATCCCTGAGCTTAAACTGTTCGGTGGCGATTTCACTAATATACTCGCCGATAGCCAATGAAGCGGTCGCGGCGGGGGAGGGAGCGTTGAGGACGTGAACGGAATTTTTTCGTCTTTTTATCTTGAAGTCATCTACCGGCCTGCCGTTTCGACCAACCGCCTGTGCCCGTACGCCCGACTTGCAGGGCCTGATATCCTCGTTCTGCAGCGAAGGAACCAGCCTTTGCAAACTTCTGAGAAACAGCTTCCTTGAAAACGCCCGGACGTATTCGCCCAGGCCGTATCTCCAGTTTTTAATAAACATTTTCAATGTCCCTCGGTAAGACAGGGCGTCCCATGTGTCTTTGACGTCGAAATCGGTTTTACCGTAACCTTCGCGTTTGAACGAGAAGACGGCGTTCGGTCCGCACTCAACCATATCTTCGATAGTGCGCGTGAAGTGGACGCCCAGAAAAGGAAATTTCGGGTCCGGCACCGGGTATATCAGGGCTTTCACTTTTTCTTTCGCCGTCTCGGTCAATTCGTAATAATCGCCTCGGAAGGGGACGATTTTTACGCCCGGCTCGACGCCGTCCGCTCTGGCTATCCTGTCGGACTGGAGACCGGCACAGTTGATAATATATTTGGTGGAGAAATCGCCCTTGTTTGTAAGGACCCTGGTATAAAAATCGTGCTTGTCAAATCCGGTTACCTCGTAGCCGGTCAGGACCCGGTTGTTGTTGCCCTTTGTTTCTATCAAGGCTGCTAATTTTTCCGCGACTTTGACAAAATCGATAATCCCCGTACCGGGCACGTGAATACCGGCGATACCCTCGCAGAAAGGCTCAATTTCACGGATTTGTTCGGGAGATATTTTTTCAATCCCTTCGATTTTATTTTCCAACCCGTTATTGTATATCCTTTCGAGTTCGGCCAACTCTTTTTCTTTTGTTGCAACGATTATTTTGCCGCATATATCGTGGGGAATTCGGTGTTTTTTTGCGAAAGCGACCATCTCTTTTCGCCCTTTGGTGCAGGTTATAGTTTTATTCGAGCCGGGTTTATAGTACAGGCCGGAATGAATCACACCGGAATTATGCCCGGTCTGATGGGCGGCGAGCTTTTCTTCTTTTTCCAGTACTGCGATACGAATATCCGGGTGGCTCAGAGTAATTTTATAAGCCGAGGCCAGGCCGACAATCCCGCCGCCGATGACAACAATATCAAAATCGATGCTTTCATTCATTGTTACGAATCCAAACAAATTAGCATTTCCCGCTAAAGGCGGGCATCCAGCCCATACAATAACCCATAGCCTTAAAGCCGTCAATTGTGAAGACCTACACGCTGATACTAAGGATGTGATTGCCAGAATGTTTTCTTATAGAAGCAGGAAAGGAAATTATATGTCCGGCACGACTTCGGGATAGAAATGGCCGGTTGACGTCAGTTTGAATACGTATATAAGCCCCGGTTTGAGCTTCGAATAGACGGCACTGCCGTAGATAGCATCGATATCGTATTCGGCGAGCTTGTCCGTATCGTTTGCCAAATCCCAGATGTTCGACCAGAACATCTGTCGATGCTCAATGGGCAAAGCCTGAAGCAAGTCTTTATATCTTTGTGGTTCAGCACCCGCCTCTTCGATTGCAAATCCCTCACCCGGAGCCATCTTTTCGCCGTAAACCCGTCTCCACAGGTATAGTGCCCGTGCCTTGCCGTCCGTAACCATTTTATTGCCGAATTTTACAATTAATGCGTCGAAGTGGATGATATCGCCCTCGATGGTGTATTCTTTTTCCAGGATTCTTTTTGTTTTGTCGTCTTGTGCGGTCTCGACGAATTTTATGGTAGTCAGCAGCTTGCCGTCGTTTTTTTCCTGCTTTATTACTTTTGCATAGCCTATCTGGCTCTCGTCCGTCAGGTTGGTAATGGCCTGCTTGAGATTTTTGTTTTCGGTCAAAAGCTCGTGTATCGTCTCAATCGCCTTGTACGGCCCGCGCGAAAGGTAGGCCATCCCGCCGAAGATGATTGCTGCCACGATTAATCCGACAATACCGAATTTTTTTGTTCCGGCCGCCATATATTTTATCATCGGCACTGTTAGCCGAATCTCTGTACTTTTCACAGTCCGGCAGGATTCACACCAATAAAAAAGGGCTGCAAGCATATGCTCGCAACCCTTATGTATTCTGAGCGTTTTTTCCCTTTTTAAAGCCAACTATGGTGTTATGGCACGGTTGCATATTCGGACATCGTCAACTCATGCTGACTCACCTACATGTCCCAATTGTCGAATCCTCCGAGTCGTCACTCTGTCGTATTAGTTCACCACTACCTCAATGGAAAACGTTTTAATAGGCTCCACATCTACTTCCCATGATCTACGATAGACAAGTTGAAGATTCATTTGTCCTGTACTTACGGCCTTGAAACGAAAGATTTCCCAGCCGCCCGCACCCACCATCGGCGAGTCGCCTTCATCAGAAGACTTAAATTCCGCTTCGCCAATCTGCTCTAAGATAGAGTTCGGGTCTTCAACTACTTCCCATTGATATCCGGTGGTGGGATTTGATTCCAGCGTAACAACAAGAATCTGGCCCAGTTCAAGCGGGACCTGACTATCAGCATCAACAACATAGACCTCTTTCGGGCAATTCTCCTGCTCCCAGTAGTCCATAAATAGTTCCAGGTCTAATCTATCAACGATACCGTCGCCATCCGGCTGTGGAGCAATATCACATAGTGGGTCATCGGTACCCCAACATTCAATGAGTATTACATGGTCATCTATATCCAGGATTCCATCGCCGTTGAAGTCAGCAACCAACGGTAACGGGGCATATCCCGTTAATTCTACGGTTCCATAATCATTGGCATTCATCCAATGATCATTATATGCCGCTGCGGTTACCCATACAGAACCAAAAAAATTATCTCGCGTTTTAGGTGATTCGTTAGGATTATCATTATCACAATAGGCTAATGATAAGCCAATAATTTTGCCTTCTTGAAGTTGCACCCTGGAGCCTTCTTTATTATCATTTTCATACGTATCATCATACACGATGAGAGAAAATTCTCTGGTATACACATTTCCTGTTTTTCTTAAAGCAAACTCAGGAAAATGGTCGCTGTAATCAGGGAACGTTCTGTCACCCCAGCCTGTCCCGTCTGAGTCTAAGATGATACACTGGGTATTGACGTTATTATCCTCGGGACAGTCTGCATAAATATGATAAGAAAAAGCATTCTCAGCGTTTGTTCCCCATGATTGGCCTGTACTGCCGGTGCCGTCAAATACATGCAATCCTCCGGATTTATCCTCATCAATAAAGACTTCAAGAACATCATAATTATAGTTTTCCTGTTCAGTTGGACTCTGAATAAATCCGTCGACAATAACGTCGTCCACGATTTCCACCAGGAAATAAAGCACATTTTCTTGAGAAGACCATACTATTTTATATCGCCCGGAATAATCATTGGCATCTACAGAACCACCGTAGGGAATCCATGCCTGATCTATCGTCTGCCAACTCACATTTTGCCAGCATCCATCATCTCCAATACCATCGATGATTGGTGGAGTGGGTACATCGGGTGTTTTTACTATATCATCTTGCGATGCTAACACCACACATGTCCATAGAATTGCAGTAATTGTTGACATAATAAAAATGATCTGCTTGTGATTTGTTAACTTTTTCATCTGTTAAACCTCCAATTTATATATGAATTCAACAAATTTATTTAATAATGAAACACATATTATCAACAGTATAATAATATTAACACATATTTTCAATATATATTTATTTTCTATTGATTTTTTTAAGTGTTACATTCCTATTTGTTAAGGAGGACGTAACCCGAAATACACAAGATTCGCCGGGACAAGTTTTAATATGGGAAATTTAACATAAGCTCTTTGGAATAAAAAGATTATGACAAAAACCGGGCATTTTGCCGAGTCAAAAACAAAGCCAATTCTTAACGGTAGAAGACAGAAGTCAGAAAACAGAAGACAAATGACGGATGGCAGTCCACAGGATGCCTCACAGGAAAGACAGAATACATAGCTCAGTCCTCCGTCCTCTGTTTGTAGTACCGGGACTTATCGCAACGTCAGCCAGACGGTCATCTCGGATTGGCCGCGATTGCCCCATGCATAATAAGGGATAAGGCGGATATCAATATCTTTGGGCTGCTGATTTGTCAAAGGACGATAAAGTTGTTCGCCCCAGTCGCCTCCGGTGATAATGTGGGCCTTGCCGATTACCTCGATGATTTCGTCCATCTGCTTATCGAGCTTCTCGTCTTTGGTGAGACCATAGGCGTAAGCGGTCGCTTCGAGCCATTTGTAGAAATCGCCGTCGTGCCATTTCGGCCCGTGATGACTTCCTTCTTTCAAACCCGCCGCGATAAGAAAATTTTCGTAATCGTGACTTATCTCGGCATCTTCCAGAAGCCGCCACATATTCGGAATCATAACATTGTGGCACAACTCGAATTTCTCCGCCCAGAAACCGTCGGTCCAGTGCATATCGCCGATATCGTCGCTTCGAAGCCTGGCATATTCGCCGACCGATGTTTGTTTTGTCTGCGGCGGGATGTCTTGCGGAGCTTTCTCTTCGGCCCTGGTAATGTTGCCAACCAGGCAGGAAGTTACAACCACAAAATACAGCAGCACTTTGTTCATGGCTATTCTGATATATGAATGGTACCTTGAAATTATAAAACTCTCAGCCTGCCGGATAAAACCAGGCAATGAACAAAATCAAGGCAGGATTTCTATCGGCGAGGTCCTCAGCCAGTTGGTTGCCAACAGGCAGAGGTCGGCTGTGTTAGTTATACCGTTGCGGTCGAAATCCGCCCGGATATCGTATTCGACCTGCGGTTCGGAAGCCAGCCAGCTCATCGAGAAAATCGCGAAATCATCGAGGTCGATTCTGTTATCCAGGCTGGCGTTGCCTTCCAGAAGTGTACCCACGTCCAGGGACGTGTTTGGGTCCGAAATAGTAACGCTTTTTCTGATATTCATTAAAGTGTAATCGCTCTGGGCCGTGACATCGTATATCCCCGGAGCGATACCGGTCGCTTCGCATACGGCCGTGTTATTTTCGGTGGATCTTGCGGTCGTTAAATTGAATTCATAGACAGGAGTATCACCGAATACGTCGGCCCCCGGTGTAAAGAAATTGACGGTTAGTGGAACGGCCCAGGCTTCATCGGGACGGTCATCACCCTGGAGAGACACTACAATACGTACGATTACTTCGACCCGGCCTATGCTGACGATTGCCTGGGGGATATGCGACGAAGGTATATTCGTAGCGGCCTGAATCTCGCTCTTTTCGCCTGAGGTTAAGCCGGCATTAAAGTGACATCCTAAATCCATTGCCGTTGTCTGTATGAGTATATTACCGGCGACAAAACCCGTTTCCAGGCGGGCGTACTCGTCTGTAACATCGGAAGAATTAAGGCAAAGTATGATATAGCAGGGTGCTTGGGGCAAATCTTCTACTGCTGTTTGCAGCCTGCCTCGAGAGTCCGCAGGTTGTGAGCCGCCCCTGCCGACATAGCCGGAATCTATCTGTTCGAGTCGATGGTCTCTTGTGGAAAGGTTCGTATCGGGATTTCTGTTATGATAACGAAAGACGCCGTTTTCATTCGCTATATAAATGCTTCGAGTGAGATAATAATTGGCCCATGCCGAAGGGACGGTCAAACCCGCTCGGCCGTTACTCGATGTATGAGCAGTGCAGCCGTATCCCGCCCATAGAATCTGGGAGATTTGCTGCAGTGTCAAATTCGTTTCGCTGAAAGGCGTCCTTTGGAGGGCGGAACTGCTGACGTATCTCAAATCGGCCAGGATTTCTTCAAGGCTGTTATCACTCGTGGTTGAAGGGTCCGGCAGCCAGCCGGTTTGGCCTTCGGCTACCGAACAATGTGCCGTCAATTCGGTTGTCAGGTCTCCGGTTGACTGGACTCCGAAAATTAACCGTGCCTTCGGGTAGCCGAGTCCTTTGGGGCAGGTTGCCATCGAGGATTCCGTGCTCCTGCATAAAGAAACGGCAGCCAGTAGTGCCGGCATGAACGAAACGCCGGTATCGAAATCCCGCTCGCTTTCATAAATAAGTGCGAAGGCGCCGTCGTCCGTAACTGTGTTTGAATGGCGACTTAGTGAGTGGTTGTTTGGGTCGTACAGATATGTACCGTCCCGGGTGGCAACGTATATGTTTCTTTGTGCCCCTGTTACGGGAGCTTTTCCCGCCGCCCACAAAACATTGCTTATCTGTTGGGTGCTCGCTGTGCCTCTTAGTGAATGTTGTGAATACCTGCTGTTCATGCAGATTTCCGCGGAGTTTTCAGTAATTAACGGCGGGGGGAGATAATTTGCATCGATGGCCGCAGGTTGAGCTGGAGTTTCCGTTGTCGCAGCACTACCGGTTGATACATGAGAGAGTACAAGAGACGAAAATAAAACCGGGACTATTAATATTGTCTTTTTCATTCTCCTGCCTTCCTTCCTTACATTCTATTCATTCGAACGAAGTAAATCAATCTAAAAACCAGCGGGCGAGATTTTAAGTTGCAGCACAGATTACTCCTTATCCATATAGGGGTACCGGTAGTTTCGCGGCGGCAGGAATGTTTCCTTGATGGTACGCGGTGAGACCCATCTTTCGAGGTTGAGCCAGCTACCGGCCTTGTCGTTCGTTCCCGATGCTCGCGAGCCGCCGAACGGCTGTTGCGAAACGACCGCACCGGTGGGTTTGTCGTTGATGTAGAAGTTGCCCGCTGCGTGACGCAGTGTATCCATGGCCTTGACAATAGCGTCGCGGTCTAAAGCGAATATCGAGCCGGTTAGCGCATACGGTGAGGTTTGATCGCACAATTCCAGTGTTTGCTCGTATTCGTTTTCCGGATAAACGTAAATAGTTAAAACCGGACCGAAGATTTCTTCGACCATAAGTTTGGATTTCGGCTCCTTGCTGACAACGACGGTCGGCTCGATGAAATATCCCCTGGACTCGTCACTTCCGCCGCCTGTGATGATATCCATGTCGGGAGAATTCTTGGCGTGACCAATATATTCGGTGATGTTATCGAATGCTTTTTTGTCGATAACAGCCGCCATGAAGATCGAAAAATCGGTCACGTCGCCCATCTTTATACTGCCGATTTCACTTAGCAGCCGTTCTTTTACTTGTGGCCAGATTGAATCCGGGATATAGGCTCGTGAGGCGGCCGAACATTTCTGTCCCTGATACTCGAACGCTCCCCGGACCAGCGCCGTCACGAGGGCTTCGGTATCGGCACTTGTATGAGCGAAGATAAAATTCTTTCCGCCGGTCTCACCGACGATTCGGGGATATGCGACATATTTGCGGATGTCCTTGCCGACTGCATGCCAGATTGTCGAGAATACATACGTGCTTCCGGTGAAGTGAATGCCGCCGAGTCTTACATCGTCCAGAGCCGGCGGGGCGACAACCGGACCCGGACCCGGCACCATATTAATAACTCCTGGCGGCATGCCGGCCTCTTCCAGAATCTTCATAATAAAGTATGCCGGCAGGACCGCCGCTGACGCCGGTTTCCAGACCACGGTGTTGCCCATCAGTGCCGGTGCGGTCGGAAGATTACCGGCGATCGAAGTGAAGTTGAACGGCGTCAATGCCAGGACAAATCCGTCCAGCGGCCGGTGCTCCATGTAGTTCAGCACGCCTTTGGTTGACATCGGCTGGTCGCCGTAAACCTCTTCCATGAAATGCGGATTGAACCGCCAGAAATCTATTAGCTCACATGCAGAATCAATCTCTGCCTGGTTCGGCGTTTTACTCATATTAAGCATCGTAGCGGCATTGAGTGTGTCACGGTATTTCCCGGCCAGCAGCTCTGCGGCCTTGAGAAGGACCACGGCTCTGGATTCCCAGGGCATCCGGCCCCATTCCTTCTTGGCTTTCACGGCGGCATCGACGGCCTTAATTGCATATTCGCCGTCGGCCTGGTGGTATTGGCCTAATAAGTGCCGGTGGTCGTGGGGACATCTGATGTCCGCGAGGTTGCCGCTGCGTACTTCTTTGCCGCCGATTATCATCGGTACTTCTGTTTTACTATTGAGCATATCTTTGAGCCTGGCGGACAGGTTCGCACGTTCGGGGCTGTGCGGTGCATATTGCAGGCACGGTTCATTCACCGGCTGTGGGATGTGAAAAATACCGTTAAACATTTGTCTCTCCTTTATGGATTAATTCTACGTGTTCTTGCCGCAGCATTTTTTGTATTTTTTCCCGCTGCCGCAGGGACAGGGGTCGTTGCGGCCGACTTTGGGAGTATCGAGCTTGATTTGTTTCACTTTCACTTCGCCCTGCGGCGCCTGGGCGGCGGCCCGCTGCCGCTCGGCCATAGCGAACTGGCTGACCTCATCGTGACTTGTTGCACTGACGTTCCAGACGCTCCGGGCGCGAGCTCCAGCTTCCAGATGTACCTTGAAGATGATATCAGTGACACGGTCTTCTATGGCCGCCAGCATCTCGTCGAACATTCGATAACCTTCGCGCTTGAATTCGGTCTTGGGATCTTTCTCCGCCCATGAACGCATCCAGATACCGCTCTTGAGATGGTCCATCGAATAGAGATGGTCCTTCCATGTGCTGTCGTAAACCTGAATTAGGACATATCTTTCAAGGTCGCTTAGTTCCGACCGCATGAATTCTTTTGCCGGTGCTAAAAGTTTGTTTTTGATTTCGGGACCGTCGCCTGAAAGGTCGTTTTCGCTCAGGGATGCGTTGAATCTTTCGTTGGCCCAGCTCACTAATTCGGGAATGCTTAAACCGGCGATTTTGTCGGATAGTTCCTGCTCCAGTTTGCCGTCGTTGAAGCTTTTGCTTAGTTCGAGAAGCTGTTTTTGTAATGTTCGAGGTTTGGTATTTTGGATTTCTTCTGTGGTCAGGCCGGCGTTGTATTTTTTATTGGCCCAGTTAACCAGCGTTTCGTATGCATACACATTCGGGCCCTGTGGGCCATATACCATATTCAGCGCAAATTCGACGGGGTACTCGATTTCCCGTTGTTTATATTTCGTCGCAGCTTTTTCTCCGACGTGCCTGTGGACTTCCGAAGCTTTCATATCCGCCAGTTCTGCGGTATCGAGTTTGATATTGAATTTGGCCCGTGCCCATTCGGTGAATGTACGTATTGAGAAATCATCCCTGAGAAATTCCTTAAGCTGTGAGCAATCTTTTTTATCGATTTGTTCGGCGGCGGCGGCGGTCAACTGCTCTTCGATTTCTTCCGGTGACTGGTTCTTTATCTTACCGGGGCTCAGACTGACCTGAAAGGCACTCATCGCCCATTTGCTCAGGCCGTTGACGTCCCAGCTTCGAGGGTCACTGGAATCCTCGAGGTACTCACCCATCGAGAGCGATATATTGTTGGATGTGTTGTCCTTTGCCTGGTTTTTTATGAGCTGTTCGATTTCCTCCGCCTTGACGCCGGCGATGTCGGATATTTTCAAATCGACGCCGAAGTTGGTCCGGGCCCATTCTGCGATGCATTTCGGCGAGTAAGTTTCATCCAGTATGGTTTTGCAGTTTTGTTCAATGGCCGAATCTATCATTTCCTGGATGATGTTTTTGAGCCCTTTGCCGGATAAAATTTTTCGTCTGCGCGAGTAGAAGATTTTTCGCTGGTAATCCATTACCTCGTCGTATTCGAGCAGGCTCTTTCGCACTTCAAAGTTTTTCTCTTCGACTTTCTTCTGCGCCTTTTCGATGCCTTTGCTGATTCGCTTGTGTACGATCGGTTGTCCCTCTTCCCAGCCGATCCATGAAAGCGCCTTGACGGTCCACTCGGGGGCGAAGATTCGCATCAGGTCGTCGTCAAAGCTAAGAAAGAACTGGCTTGACCCCGGGTCACCCTGTCGGCCGCATCGGCCTCTGAGCTGATTGTCGATCCGTCGCGCTTCGTGGCGTTCGGTGCCCAATACGTGCAGGCCTCCTATCGCCGCTACACCTTCGCCCAGAACGATATCCGTTCCACGTCCGGCCATATTCGTTGCAATGGTGACGTTGCCTCGCATACCGCCGTCACGGTCCTTGTGCTGCTGGCCCGCTTTGGTGATAATTACGGCTTCTCTTGCATGCTGCTTGGCGTTTAGGACCTCGTGCTCAAGCCCGTATCTTTTCATAAGGGCCGCCGAAAGCGCCTCGCTTTTTTCTATGCTGATCGTACCTATCAACAGCGGCCTGCCCTGGGCGCTTATCTCGTGTATATGTTCCACGATGGCGTCGAATTTTTCCTTGATGGATTGATAAATAACGTCTTCGCGGTCGTCTCTGATACAAGGCTTATTTGTGGGTATGATGACGACTTCGAGTTTGTAAATATTGAGAAATTCTTCGGCTTCGGTGGCGGCGGTGCCGGTCATTCCCGCTATCTGGTCGTAGAGCTTGAAGAAATTCTGCAGGGTTATCGTGGCAAGTGTCTGGGATTCTTCTTTGATGGTGACGTTTTCCTTTGCCTCCACCGCCTGATGAAGCCCGTCCGACCATTGCCGGCCGTGCATCAATCGTCCGGTGAATTCGTCAACGATAATGACCTTGCCCTCCATGACGACGTAGTCTTTTTCCCTCTCGAAGGCCACGTGTGCCCGAAGGCTCTGCTCCAGGAGATGCGGCCATTCCATATTTGAGCCGGTAAAGAAGGAGCCGACGCCGGCTATGTCCTGGGCGGCGCCAACACCTTCGTGTGTAAGATGGACCGCCTTTCTATCGTATTCGACTTCGTAATATTGTGTGACGTTTGTCAGTTTGGCCTCGGCGGCCTCCATTTCCTCCTGGCTTTTTTCAATTGCCTTTTGTGCTTTTTCGATTCGTGTGTTGTCTTTGTCCTTTTTTGCGTCGGACAGCTCGCCCTGTGCGCCGGCCAGTGCGCGCTCGGCCGAATCGATTTGTTTTTTGTAGCGGTCGTAACTGCCTTGAAGGTCGATCAGCTTTCGTGCAACCTCCTCCGCTTTTTTATATCTGCTGACGTCGTCGAAAGCCGGGCCTGATATGATCAGCGGTGTCCGGGCTTCGTCGATCAGAATTGAATCGACTTCGTCGATTATGGCGTATTGAAGCGACCCCTGTACCATTCTATCGAGCGAGGTTTTCATATTGTCGCGAAGGTAATCGAAGCCGAATTCGTTGTTTGTCCCGTATGTTATGTCACGGGCATACTGATTTTTTCTTTCGTCACCGGCCGTATCCATATCGGCCTGAATCGCACCTACGGTCAATCCGAGGGCCTCATAGACCGGGGCCATCCATTCAGCATCGCGCTTGGCGAGATAATCGTTGACGGTGACAATATGGACCTTTCTTCCGGTCAGACAAACCAGATAGGCCGCCAGCGTCGCCACGAGGGTTTTACCCTCGCCGGTCGCCATCTCTGCTATTTTCCCCTCATAGAGGACATTACCGCCGACAAGCTGGACATCGAAATGCCGCATCTTGATATTTCGCCTTGCCACTTCACGAACAACCGCGAAGGCTTCGGGCAGGATGTCCTCGGCATCGGCCCCGGCTTTGATGGCTGCTTTGAATTCGGCGGTCTTTGCCTTGAGTGCCTCGTCGTCGAGCTTTTTAATTTGCTCTTCGAATTCGCACGCCTGCCGGGCAATAACTGAATAGGCTTTTACCAGCCTCTCATTGCGGGAGCCGAAGACCTTGACGAGTGTTTTATTTATCTTACCTAATGGCATAATACAGTTTATTATTTTACTCGGGTTAGATATTCACCTGTGCGTGTATCGATACGAATAAGCTCACCGGTTTTAATAAAAGACGGCACCTGTACGACCAGACCTGTTTCAAGTGTCGCCGGTTTGTTTTGATTTGTCGCTGTTGCACCTTTTATTTCCGGCGGCGTATCGGTAATTTCCAAATCCACCGTGTTGGGCAAAGTAACTATAACAGGTTTTCCTTCGTACATACTGACCTGAAGTTGAGAATTCGGCTTCAGATATTTCTGGCCGTCTCCGAAGGCGTCATCATCCAGCGTGATCTGGTCGTAGGTTGTCGTGTCCATCAGGATATGTTCACTGCCGGAAGAGTATAAATATTCATAAGTTCTTTTATCGAGGTATGCCTCTTCGATGTTTTCATCGGAACGCAGGCGAATATTTTGGATGGAACCATCAGCCAGAGACTTTAATTTTGTTTGATAAACCGCGCCGCCTTTGCCTAATTTTACATGTTGATAATCAACAATTGCGTACAATTTGCCGTCGATTGTGACGGTTTGACCTTTTTGCATCTGCGATGCTTTCATTTTTTCTCCAAATAACAATGAATCTTGAATTAATTAATTTCAATCCGAAACGATAAGTATGTCAAAATTGTGTCGGTATGTCAACAAAACAAGGAAACTGCTCAGGCAATGTTTTTCAGCGTCGTTTTTTTCGTTTATTTGTGTATTTTTTTCCTCGTGTTTTGGTTTTGCCTCGTGTTTTGGTTTTGCCTTTTTGCTTTGGTTCTTTAGCTAATGATTCAACGGGACTGAGATTCAGTTGCCGGGCCGGGACATTCACTGAGACGATATTGACTTTTATGGCCTGGCCCAGACGAATGGCGGCCCCTGAACGCCCGCCTATAATAGATTGGGCCTTTGCGTTATATTTCCACTGGTCGGGGCCCAAATCTCCCATCCGGATAAGACCTTCGATACCGAATTTTTTGCACTGTACGAAAACGCCGAAGCTTGTCAGGCCGGTCACGACACAGTCAAGCTCCTCGCCGATTCTCTTTGTGAGCATTTGCAGTATTAAAACCGTTTTCAATTCCCTTTCGGCGTCCTCGGCCCGCTGCTCGGTAAATGTGATATGTTTGCCAATCTCTGCCAGGTCCTGCGATGCCGCATGGTGCTTAGCTGATTCTGTACGGTTCTGTAAGTAGTATTCGAGGACACGATGGACAAGCAAGTCGGCGTATCTGCGAATCGGGCTGGTAAAGTGACAGTAATGAGTTGAAGCCAGCGCATAGTGGCCGATATGCAGAGGTGCGTATTGTGCCTTCTCAAAGCTTCTCAGGACGGCAAAATTTATCGCCAAAGAACAATCGGAACCTTCGACGGCCGCTAATAAATCCTGAATTATCCTGCGGTTCGGATTGCGAGGCAGGGTATATCCGAATGCTTTTACAAGCATGGCAAGATTTTTCATACTCAAAGCGTCCGGCTCCGGGTGAATCCGCCGCATGAAGGGGACATTGAGCTTGTCCAGAAGGGAAGCGACTGCATCGTTGGCCTCGACCATGAACATTTCAATCATTGTATGCGGGTAGCTGTCGTCTGCCGGCCGGGCATCCACAACCTGGCCTGATTTGTCCATGATTAGCTCGGTCTCCGGCAAATCCAGATGAAGCATTCCGTTTTTCGTTCTTCGTTGCTCGATTGCCCGGCTCAGTGTCTCCATGTTTTTAAGCAGCTTAATCACTTTGGGGCCGGTGTTTTTCGTATGGCCGTGAAGAATCCTGTCGGCTTGTTGATAGGTCAGGCGCTGTGTCGAACGGATGATACTGTTTGCAAAGCTGCGAGAGACGATATTGCCTTTTTGGTCGTAAGTTATATATGCACTTTTAGCGAATCGTTTTTGGTCCGGCTGGAGGCTGCAAATCCCGTTGCTGAGGATTTCCGGCAGCATCGGAATTGTTTTGGCGGGCAGGTATGTGCTGTTGCCGCGATCCTTCGCCTCGATATCCAGCGGCGAATCCGCCGTGATGAATGTACTGACATCGGCGATGTGGACGCCCAGCACCCAGTTGCCGTCGGCATCTTTTTCGAGGCTTATCGCATCGTCGAAATCTTTTGCATCGGGCGGATCGATTGTAATTATAATCTTGTTCGTGATATCCTGCCGGTTGTCTTGCTGTTCGGGATTGAATTGTGCCGCGGCCCGGCGGGCCTGCTCGATGCAATCGGTCTCGAATACGCCCGGCAGGTGGTACTGATGGATAATCGATTTTATCTCGGTATCGTATCGTCCAGCCTTGCCGAGCACCTCGATGATTACGCCGCGTGCCAGATATTTCTCCGTAGGATAGGTCAGTATTTCCACGACGACTTTGTCTTTTTCCTTAGCTTCTTTCGCAGCGACGTCATCGACGGAAATCGGCTCGAAGAAACTCGACCCGTCCGGCTGAACGAGCCAGCCTTCGGTATGTTTGTACAGGGTGCCGACGAATCTGTTTTGTGCCCGTTCGAGAATTTTGATAATTTCGCCGCTGAACTGCATTTGCCCGTCGCGTTTGCCTTTCCTTTTGACCTTTGCGACAACAATGTCACCGGTCATCGCCTCGGCGGTGGCATCCGGCGGAATAAACAAATCGCCGTGCGCGTTGGCTTCGCGGGGGATCACAAAGCCGAATCCCTTGGGATTGGCCCGGAATGTCCCGATGATTTGGCCGGACAGCGAAGGCAGGCTGATCAGATTCTTTGCGCCGATAACTACATGCCCGGCCCGGCGGAGATTCTCGAAAGCATCCTTGAAATGCGGATAATCTTCCGGGCCGACGCCTATTGCTTTGGCCAACTGGCCGAGTTTGAGCGGCTCGTAATCACTGTGCTTGAGCAGCTTGATTATTCTATTTTTAAATACTTCCGCCATATATAAAAGCTCTCCTTAGAAATATATTTTTTACCATTATAGCCGCTACGGGGTGTTTATAAAGAAGGAAAAAAGGTTTAGTATTAACAAGTGCATTTTGCCTTTTTCGCGATTTTTAATAATTTGATGATTCGCTTATCATTGATATCTTCTAATGAATATGTTTTTATGTGCCGCATTGTCTTACCTTTTCCTTCGAATAGATCTATTTCTTCTTTTGACAGGCCATTTATAGCAAATCCCATGTTGACGTGATCTTTGAGGGCGACAATATAATATTTCCCTTCGTAAAACGGCACACCTGACCACAATCTCTTTTCAATCTTTGGAAATGTTTTTATTATAATCTCGCGCAATCTCAGACACATTTCTTTCTGCGGGGATTTCTGCTTCTCGATATATTCCCCAATTTCCTTTTTCATATTAACCATTATAGCTGCAAATGATTGTTTATAAAATAGGGGAAAATTTGATAGTCCTTATTCGACTTTTGACCGGACAGTAGTGACAAAGTGAGGTTTTTTCGGGATTTTCTTGATAAGAATAGAAAAATTTGATACGTTTATTGTGATTTAGGATTGGAGGTTGTTTCTTTATAACATGGATTTGTTTGAGCATATTTCACAGTATATAAGCGACACAATTGTAACCGTTAAGAAACGGAGATAATGATGTGTTGGAATCATTGTTGAAAGTTAAATGGAATTAGGAAAGGAGAAAAAATGGGGTTGATGAGAAGGATAATGTTTATTGGGGTCGTGTGTTGTGTATTTAATGTTACGACTCAGGCAGATATGTTTGACTTTGAGGGTTACATCGACTATCACAATGAGGTTGACTACTACTATTTCAACTTGTCAACTAATTCAACCCTGGTTGAGATTTGGACTGACTCCTTTGACGGTGGTGCGAATTTTGATCCGATAACCACCCTGTGGGATGGGCTGACTGGTGATCTGATTGATGAAGACGACGACAATGATACTATCAGGCCGTTGACACAGACGTACTACGATTCTGGCATTGCAATTTCCAGTCTTTCTGCAGGCGATTACTTTTTCACCATTGCGTCATATGCCAACTTTGCGTCGGGTTTAAATATCGCCGATGGATTTGCGTTTGATGGCCAAACACCCATTGCCATTACACTTTATCAGATGTTTGATGGGCAGTACCCCTCATCCGGCTACTATCACCTGAACTTCTCAGGAGTAGACGGTGTTGTCGTACCTGTTCCCGGCGCTGTTCTGCTTGGTATGCTCGGCTTAAGCATAGCGGGAATGAAATTACGCAAATATTCATAATATATTGTAATAACTATATTTGTATATAGATACAAAAGATACAGGCGAAGCCTCTTTGACCAAAGGGGTTTCGCTTTTCGTTTATAATCAATAACGGTGTATATTTTTGTGTTTATTATTGTCCCTCCATTTCATTCGTTTCACTTCTTCGTTGGCTTCCGCTCGTTCCTGCTCAATATAAACTATTTACACCGAAAAGAAATTCACAAAACTGTCACTTCTTCAAAATCGGAAATCCGGATTGGTTTAAAGAGTAATCAGTGGAGAATACTGAACCAACGTTATATTTTCTTCAGAAATGCCTTTCGCATTAGCTCGTAGCTTTTTATTTTGAAATTTTAAGGTTTATCAGCTCCTTTATTGATTCAAGATCGGATATCTGAATTCGAGTAAGGTCAAGCGTTTGAAGATTGGACCGTTTCTCAAGCGGGCTTAAATCGATTGAAAATCTCTTCGGTAAATCATAGATACCAAGTTTTGCCGGAATCTTCATTACATTAGTATATCCATGCCTGGCTGCATAATGCAGCGGAGTTAATATAAATAATAATACCCTGATAATTTGCATTGCTCCGAAATAGAATTTTCCTTTCTCCATTTTCCTTTCTCCCCATCGCTGTTTTATAAGATATTTAAACATGATTTTTCTCGGGTTGATGTTACCGTGTTTCACTTATGCTGGTGTGATTATAAGAGCGATTGAGCAGGTAAAGCAAGGAAACCATTCTTTACCTGTTGTATAATGCAGTTGGTATCGAGTAGCGAAGGTTGGTTGGCATGCGAGATTTGCAAGATTAAAAACCACACCACGGTCTGTCATTCCTGTTTTCACAGGAATGACAAAACATTGCGGTTACTTATTTTGAAAATGACATCGAGCGTTGAATATCAAGAACCAGGCATCGAGTCACGATTTATTAATCAGGTCTTTTTCGCCTTGATGGCGTTAAGTCTCTTAGCCAGTCGGGATTTTTTTCTGGCGGCGGTCTTTTTATGCATTGTGCTTGTTGATGCGGTCTTATCCAGTTTCTTGGTAACAAGTCTGAATTGTTCGGTTGCCGCTTCGACGTTGCCGCTCTCCAGGATATCTTCAAAATGTTTGATTTGTGTTTTAACCCGGCTTTTGCGCGCCCGGTTTGTCGTTCTGCTTTTTACGTTTTGTTTGGCTCTTTTTTTCGCCTGTAACGAATGTGCCACTGTAATCTCCTAATACTATCAAAATCTTTTCTATAATAAACTCACTGAGAGGTTGGTTCTGTTTTATTGCCTCTTAGTTTCTCAACCCGCTGGCTGACGTCTTTATATGCGAAATCCGACTGGGCGATTTTACGATATATATCAAGTGCCGTTTGCGTATCACCCTGCTGTTCGTAAGCCAGTGCAAGATTATACCGTAATTCCTTGCCGGTTGCATTATCTTTTAATTCGTGTGCATCTATTGCCTTGGTAAAGATGTCGATTGCGTCCTGCAACCAGCCCTTTTTCAGAAAACAGAAGCCTATTTGATTCATCGCCGCAATCTTTCGTCTCGGGTCTTTCTGCGCTTCCTGGAACAGGGGAATAGCCTGGTCATACTGCTCGTTTCGGGCCAAACGTACGGCATATTCATATTTGACCCGCAGGTCGGTCGGATAGTTTTGCGTGCAGAGTTTGAAGTGTTCCAGCTCGGTTTTTTTAAATTGTGCGGACAATCTTTCGAGCTCGACCAGAGCCTGCTCGTCATTCGGATTGGCTTCAAGTGCGGTTTTTGCCCGTCTTATCTTTCTTCTAAGCTGTTTTATCCTGAGTTGTCCGGCCTTCTGCATAAAACTGAAATCACTTTTTGCTTTATAGGTATTTTCCAGGAGTGCTATGGCTTCATTTTCATCTTTATCAGTATCCTGGTCTGAGAGGGCGTCGGTCAGTTCGAAAATATTCGCCGGCAGATCCGGGTTTCGGGCCAATTTTTTTCTGGCATCTTCGATCGCCGTGGCGCGATAATCTTCGGTTTTAATGACGCCGGCCTGGGCATGTAGTTTTTCCTGACTTTCACGGTCTTTGATTGCTTTACGAAAATCCTCATCGGTATTATATTTACCTAATGCCATAGTCAGTTCAGCCGAGAGGTTTTTATATTCGTCCGCCATCTCTTTATCATCAGGTTTGAGCCTGATGATATGTCGGCACGCCACCACGGCTTTATCGAATTCGCCGATGGCTGCGTATGAATCTTTCAACAGGATATATGTATGAATAGAGGGTTTGGCAGCGGCGTTGTTTGTCTGGAATATCAGATTGGCAATCCAGTGAGCCGTTTTTTTATAACCACCGGCTACAGCGGCTTTTAACATTGCCTCGGCATAGGGTAAATGGTCCGGGTCTTTTGTAAAGAGATATTCGGCGTTGAGCATCTGCTCGAGGGGTGTTTTGCCTCGCATCCGCTTGACTTTTTCTACCATCGACGGGTTTTTACCGCCGGCTCCCTTCCGACGCATAGCTACTTCGCAGAGAGGTAAGTGGGCCTCTTCGAGGGCCTCCGGCTCAAAGTGCAGGCCTTCGATATACAAATCGATTGCATAATCGAAATTGTTTGTTTCGGCTACTTTTTTCGCCTTTTCAAAAAAAGCTTTGGCTTTAGCCGATACTTGACCATTTTCTTCCAGCATAAATATATTCTAATTTTATTTTCCAATTCATTAATAAAACGCTTATGGTAGTCTGAAACTGTGTTTTGTCAATAAATATATTTACTTGTCGGTAGGGCCGGGCTATGTTATAAAAATAGCGAAAATGGCCCATATGGCGTTTTAAGTTTCAAAGCAGTTTTATTAAACAATTTGGCGAGAGAACGATATGATAAATGCTCTTGAGCAGTATGACCCGCAGATTTGTGAACTAATCAGGCAGGAAGCAGCCCGCCAGAGTGGCTCAATCCGCCTGATTCCATCGGAGAACTATGTATCCAAAGCGGTTATGTTAGCCAGTGGGAGCTGCCTGACCAACAAATATGCAGAGGGTTATCCGGGCAGGCGGTATTACGAGGGCCAGCAGGTAACAGACCTTATCGAGAGAATGGCCCAGGGACGGGCAAAAAAATTATTCAAGGCCGACCATGCCAATGTTCAGCCTTATTCAGGCTCGGTAGCAAATCTGGCCGCCTATGCAGCTTTGATAAATCCAGGTGATACAATTATGGGTATGTCTCTTTCTCACGGCGGACATCTGACTCACGGATGGAAAGTCTCGCTAACCAGCAAGTTTTATAATTCCGTCTCATACCCTGTAAATACGGAAACCGGCAGGCTCGACTTCGACCTGATTCGGGACCTTGCCAAAAAACACCGTCCGAAAATCATCATCTCCGGTGCAACCGCGTATCCGCGAGAGATTGATTTTGAAATATTCGGCCAGATAGCCGGGGAAGTCGGAGCTTATCTTGTCAGTGATATCGCCCATATCGCAGGTCTTGTTGTGGCCGGAATACATAAAAGCCCCGTACCATACGCCGATGTAGTGTCAACCACTACGCATAAAACCTTACGGGGACCTCGCGGGGGTATGCTGCTATGCAAACAAGAGCATGCAAAGAGCGTGGATAAGGCTGTTTTTCCGGGTTTACAGGGCGGCCCGCATATGCATACATTGACCGCTATTGCGGTCGCAATGGCTGAAGCCGATACACCTGAGTTCGTCGCTTATGCCAAGCAAATCGTCAAAAACGCGAAGGTTCTGGCGAAAAAACTAATGGAATGCGGCTTTAACCTGGTGACCGGCGGAACGGATAATCATTTGATTTTGATAGATTTGAGAAATAAAAATATCCCCGGTAAAAAAATGGCCAAGGCACTTGATCGTGCCAGAATTGTCACAAATTACAACACCATACCCGGTGACCCGGCTCCGCCGATGAATCCCAA
>Ga0315555_1000841_pt1 | contig 22142 bp, 22 predicted proteins | sample SalMarSW160380MG_FD_202113 | JGI IMG/M metagenome (GOLD analysis project Ga0315555, IMG submission 202113) | Salt marsh sediment microbial communities from the Plum Island Ecosystem LTER, Massachusetts, United States - Salt Marsh Sediment SW1603-80 ... | reverse complement strand
CCATCGGAGCGAGTGCGGGAGGTACTCGTCAACTCATACAACGTTGATGCTGATAAAGCGAAGCTTTTGACTCAATTGTGCCATGGTCGCCTGGGCTGGGCATTGTCTGCTCTGGCAGATTGCGATATATTAGAGCAGCGCTCTCAGAGGATAGACAGGCTGGTCTCCTTGTTGACTGCTGGCTTGGAGCAAAGGTTTGCCTATGCCCAGGAGCTAGCCAGCCGGTTCAGCCAGGATCGGAAAGCCGGGGCGGAAATAATAGAGAACTGGTTCGACTGGTGGCGTGATTTGATGCTCATTAAAGGGGGTTGCCAGGAGGCTATCATCAACGTGGATTTGAAGACAGTTCTGAAAGAACAAGCCAGGGGGTTAAGTCTGAGCGAGATCAAAGAGTCTCTGGCTAATCTTGGCTTGCTACAGGAGGCAATCTCTAGGAATGTTAATCCTCGTTTAGCGTTGGAATGGCTGATGCTAAATTTACCCAGACGGGGCAGCCCCAAGCACGAAATACGGAGATTTAGACAAGCAGGATCTTAGTTTTGGTTAGAGCTTAGAAACTAGAGTTAAGGATTTACACGTAGATGGCTAATATAATTGGAGTTAAATTCCGTTCTAGGGGGAAACTGGTCTGCTGCGATGCAGGTGAGATATCCTTGCAGGTGAACGACTATGTAGTGGTGGATACTGATCATGGTCCGGAGGTGGCCAAAGTCGTCACTCTGGAAGCCCCGTCTCAACCAGGCGAGCAGTCAATGAAGGTAGTGAGTAAGGCGGAGGCGAAGGACTTAGAGGAAGCTCGGCGGAACCTGGAAAAAGAAGCCCTAAGCGAGTGCCATGAAATGGTCGGCCAACTTGGTTTGAAGATGAAGCCACTAGCGGCTCGCTATGATTCTGAGGCCGAGCGTCTGACCGTATTCTTCAGTGCTGAGGAGAGGGTGGACTTCCGAGACTTGGTTCGGAAATTGAGCCATGCCCTGGAGAGGCGGGTGGAGTTAAGACAAGTGGGGGCAAGGGATGAGGCTAAACTGTTGGGCACCATGGGCAGATGCGGCTATCCCTTGTGTTGTCAGAATTTCCTGACCAGCTTTGCCTCAGTATCTATAAAAATGGCCAAGGAACAGAGCTTGGCCTTGAATCCTATGAAGATATCGGGCATCTGTGGAAGACTCCTTTGCTGTCTGGCATATGAAAACAAAGAGTATGCAGCTATGAAAAAGAAGATGCCTCAGCTGAAACAAGAGATATCAACACCCTGGGGTAAAGCCAGGGTGATCGGCACTGACTTGTTCAAGGAAACGGTGACAGTAGAATTACTGGATAAGGAGGTGGTTAAGGAGATAGCTTTGGATGAATTGGTCCAGCCCAAGGAGAAGTCTTATGAGGAAGCCGAGCAGACTTAGGGTGAATCGAGGTCAAGTCAATTCAGAGATGGCAGATATTTTTGCCACTCGCCATGATTGTTGAGAAGGTGATAGGGAATATAGAAGCCGTTGTTGTGGGGAGGATGTGGCTGATGCAGCAATCTCATCCTTGCTTCATCCGGTGTACGTCCACCTTTGTGTCTGTTGCAGGGAATGCAGGCGCTGACCACATTGTCCCAGGCGTGCTTTCCACCTCGCCGACGTGGAATAACGTGGTCTAAGGTAAGCTCCTTAGTCTGGCGGCCACAATACTGGCAGGTGTATTGGTCACGGTTAAATACCTCGGACCTGCTCAATTTCTTCTGATGTCGGGGACGATTGACCATATAGACGAGGCGGATTACTGAAGGTATCTGAAATATGCAGTTAGCAGAGTGAAGCTCACCTCTGTTGTTTTCCAGCACTTCGGCTTTGCCTCGAAAAACCAGCACTATAGCCCGACGCGTGCGACACAAGTTAAGGGGCTCATAACTCTGATTAAGCACTAAGACAGGAGAATCTACCATAATTACAACCCGGCTACTAAGTCTGCCCTAAGAATTCCGTTCCCTCCTTCTGATTCTTCGGCTATTTTAGCAAGCCTTTCTGGCCAGCGCAATAATTTGTACTCGTTCATCTCTGAAAAAGCCGACCTCGTCAAGTACTATCAAGTTGCTTCAAGTCTTTGCCCGGCTTGCTTTGATAGCACCTGGACACTTGTCAGACGCCCATATCCCAGAATTTCGCTATAAACATTCATGGTGCAACCGTTATAGTGTTCTTTCATGACTTCTGTGTGACTAATCGTAGGCACGAGTACAACATATTGCTAGGACTATACGGCGGTGATATAATGGTGTAAGTGAGACATTATGTAAAAACTAGACTATTGCGGGGGTTTTAGGGCAAACCTGCGACTACACTACTGGGGAGAGTTGCCCAGAGGAGGTGCTGAGCATTTGAAGGGAGCAGGACTAGACGACTAACGGAACTAATGGAGAAGGAGGTTAAAGATCTCATGGGAGGAAAATCTAGAATAATAACACAGGTGTTTTGCGTCCTGGTGTTGACCTTGAGTCTGAGCTTGGCGACAGCGCTGCCGGTGGTAGCAGCTGAATTCCCTAGCATTTCTCCGACGACAGCCGAATACGATCTCGACGACCCGGCCGAAGTCATGACTACCATCACCTGGGGCATCGCCAGCAACATAGTAGCCGTGACCGATGACGAAGGTAATCTGACGCCAGGCCTGAGCAAAGACTACATAGTACTGGTTAAACATCTAGTCATCTTGAATACCTATCTCGAAGATAAGCTCACGGATATCGGTGACAGCGTGGAGCTAATTATAAAATTCGACGTGGGTGCCGCCACACTGACCATTACAGCAATTGGCACACAGCCCTCTATCTCTCCGACAACAGCCCAATATGACCTCGACGATCCGGTTGACGTCGAAACCACCATAAGCTGGGGCATAGCCACATCAGTAGCGTCTATCGTGGATGATGATGGGCACACTCTGACAAGCAGCCAGCGCAGCGTGACTGGCACAGACGTGACCATCCGGAGTGGCGCCTACTTGGCAGGCAAGCTCAAGGATATCGGTGACGAGGTTGTGCTAACCATCAATTTCAATCGAGGCGATCCTGCCACTTTTACCATCACGGCAATCGGGACTCAGCCCTCTATCTCTCCGACAACAGCCCAATACAATATCGACAGTCCGGCTGATGTTAACACCACGATTACATGGGGTACCGCCTCCAGTGTAGCTTCGATCGTGGATGGTGATGGCCACACTTTGACTGGCACCCAGTACACGGTGACTCCTATCACCGCCGGGGTGTCCGCAAGCTTGACCATCAGGAGCACTCAGTACCTGGCAGGCAAGCTCACAGATATCGGTGACAAGGTATTGCTAACCATTAAATTCAATCTCGGTGACAATGCAACTTTTGAAATCACGGCTACCGGAGTCAATGCCGTGGTCTCTCCGCAAACAAGAGATTACGACCTGGACAACCCGGCTGACGCTAAGACCACGATTACATGGAATACTGCCACTAGTGTAACGTCCATCGTGGATAATTATGGGCACACTTTGACTGGCACCGAATACACCGTGACTCCTGTCACCCCTGGCGTGTCCGCAAATCTGACCATCCCGAGCAGTCTATACCTGGCAGGGAAACTCACGAATATCGGAGATAAGGTGGTGCTGACCATAAAATTCGATCTCGGCGCCGATGCGACTTTTACCATCACGGCTATCGGAATCCAACCGAGGATCTCTCCGCAGACAAAGGAATACGACCTGAATAATCCCTCCAATGCTGCAACCACCATCACGTGGGGCACGGCCACTGCCATAGTTTCCATCGTGGACAACGATCACTATACGCTAATAAAGGACGCTGACTACACTGTGACCGCTATCAATGCCGACAGCGCCACGCTGACCATCCTCGCGGAGCCTTACCTTGAGGGTAAACACATGGATATCGGAGACAGCGTCGTCCTGACCATCGACTTTAATGTGGGTGTCGATGCCACTTTTACCATCACGTCGATGGGAATTCAACCCAGCATGTCTCCGGTAACAGTTGATTACGATGTCATTGACCGGAATGATGTGGCAACGACCATTACCTGGGGCAGCGCCGCATCAGTAGTCTCTATCGTGGATGATAGTGGGTACCTTCTGGCGGCAGGCATGCACTACGCCGTGATTCCTATCACTCCCGGAGAGTCTGCAAATCTGACCATCTTGAGTAGCACATACCTGTCAGGCAAGCTTAGGAGCTTCGGACAAAAGCTGGTGTTGACCATCGGCTTTGACGTCGGTAGAGATGCTACCTTGACCATTACTGTGCCTGAAGTATGCTTCATTGCCACCGCAGCTTATGGCACACCAATGGCCGAGCAAATACAAATTCTCCGTGAGTTCAGAGATGAATACCTGCTGACCAACCCGCTGGGGCAAGCCTTGGTAGACCTCTATTACAGAGTCAGCCCACCAGTAGCTGAGTTTATAACTGGGCATCCCAGCCTGAAGCCAGTAGTGAGGGCCGGGCTGTTGCCCGCTGTGGCCATGAGCGCCATAGCCGTCAACACTACTCCGGTTGAGAAGATAGTTATAGTAGGCCTGCTGGGTTTGGTTGTAGTGGCAGTGGCTGTATGGGCGATAAGGCGGCGAGGCAGAGGCCCAGAGTATAGCTGACGGTAAGCAGCCCTATTTGGCGAATGTAATATCTACGCGACCCTGCGGTAGTGCTCTCCCAGCATATATGCGTCTTTGTTCTCTGAGACTGTTTAATCGTCGCTCCGGCCCTGAGTGAGAAGAAAGGGCTCTAAATGCTGTTCTGAGCAGGAAGAAAAACTCAGAGCCAAAAGACACAGTACTGTGCTAGAATCTCAATTGATGCTAGGCACGTCTTATATCATCCGTCGTATGAAGTACGAGGATATCCCCCAGGTAGCCCAAATTGATAGAGAGGCTTTCCCTGGTGAGTGGGTGTTTCGCTCTCAAGCAGCATATAAGCAAGACCTCGACAATCCCTCCATCCACTATATAGTGGTCTGTAGGGATAAGGCTGCGACAGAATCCGGACGACAGGTGATGTCAAGACCCCCCTGGTTCAAACGGCTCTTCAGTTATGAGCGTCGTCTTAACACACGAGAATATATAGTTGGCTTTTCCGGGTTCTGGATGATGGTGGGGGAGGCGCACATCATTGCCATTGGTGTGAGAAATGGCTATCGTCAACTTGGCATAGGTGAAGGTCTGCTCATCGCGACCATTGAGCTAGCACAGATATTAAATGCTAACGTAGTCACTTTGGAAGTGCGCGCTTCCAACAAAATAGCTCAGGAACTCTACAAGAAGTATGGCTTCCAGGTGACTGGAAGACGCCTCAAGTATTATTCCAGCGATGGAGAGGATGCCATAATCATGAGCACAGATAGTATAGCGTCTCCTCCATTTCGGGCATCTCTTCAGCAGCTGAAAAAAACCTTTGCCCAAAGGCACCGCGAGATTCTTGCTCGGGTTTGCTAACTATATTTATTGAGGATAGCCTTAAAGGAGTCTACAACAAAGCCTAGCTGTTGCCTGTCGGCAGCAAAGGTGGAGAGTTTGAAAGATCTGGCTAGACCTGGCTGTGGCCCCCAGATACCTCTTTCTTTTAGTTCTTTATAAACGAAGTATCCTCTCTCCCGAACCCGCCTGGAGATTTCATAGAGTGCAGGGGCATCGAAGTGCAGCAAGTCGTGCCTATGCGGTTTTTCGCCCAATTGTATGAAGCCAAGTTTCTCAAGCTCAGCGGAGAAGCATTGTGCCTTAGATACTTGCTCATCCCAATGGTCTACTCTTTCCTTCACATAAGGAAAAGAAGCCATGAGTGTCATGAGCGGAACCCCCCTCACAGTACAGCCGAGAAGCTCAATATCTTTGTTGCTATGCCTTCCCGATTTTCTCAGCACTATCTGTTCCCATTTCTTCTTCATTCCCAGTACGCCCACAGGTCCGGCCGCGGCCATACTTTTGTGGCCGCTGCCAACTATGAAATCGGCCCCTATCTCTTCCATGCTGATAGGCATTCTGCCCACAGCATACGCTCCGTTAAGGATATAAGGGACATTGTATTCTTGGGCGATTTCTCCTAACCTTCTGGCGTCAGGAAGATTGCCATAATTACCGTCGGGATAAGTCAATAGAATCAGCTTGGGGGCATGTTGCTTTATGAGCGCTGCGTATTCGTTAACGTCGACCCTGAATTTCGGATGTCCGGAATGGGGCACCTCGATTATGTTCAATCCCACCCTTTCAGCAGCCACGAACGTTGTATAATGCCTGTTGCCGTCGACAAGAATGGCATCCCCGGGCTTGGCTAGGGAATGCATCACCATGAATTTGGCTTCTCGGGCTCCATGGGTTATGGTGGCAACTTCACAGCCCAGGAATGGAGGCAAGACTTCCTGGACAAAGTTCCGGATAGGAGGATTGGCTATATTACACAAAACACCCTGGCAAAAATCACACACAGAATATCCATCGCCGAATTCCACTAGAGCCTCCTTGGCAGCCTCGGTAAGTATCCCGCCTGTCTGCAAAGGCATGAGGCTAATAAGCCCCTTGTGTTCCCTGTGGAACCCACTCATCTTCTGTAGTGACTTACTGCTTTTCTGTTCCATCTTGCTCCTTCAATAGAGAGTGTTTAACAACCCCAACTGTCATTGCCAGTGAAGCGTGGCAATCTCATGCCCCTCCACCAGATTGCTTCGGCTGATTTTGTCAGCCTCGCAACGACATTATCCACATTCCTAACCTCTAGGATTTAGGTGTTGGCATTCAGAGTTTCTTGGCTTCTATAGCCACGAACACGGCACCACCGACCCCTATCTTCTTCCGCTGTCCTTCAATATGCTGCCGCACAGCTTCAGGAATCTCCAGATTAAGGTCAGAAAGATGCTTTATGCCCTTCACCTGATAAGTCAAGTTATCGTTGTTATTTTCTATCGCCGCTGCGGCACCCATAGCGATAGCACGCATGTAGTTTATCCCTGTGCATACATTTGAAGGGACAACGTCACTATAAATAGCCCCATCGGCAACGCAGATTTCATTGAAACCGGCCGGCCCGATTAACCTCTTGCCGACTTCTTTCTCGAAAACCCTCACCTCAATAGACTCGTCCTTCCAGGCCAGAAACTCACAGGGGGCAACCTCGTCTTTGTGCTTTCGAGCGGTCTCCTCGATCGCCCAGGCTATTCCCTGTCCCCGGGCAGTCTGAGGGCTAGCTATATAGCTGATGGATTTGGCTATCTCCTCGTCGGAATACTCAACTACGGCAAATTGGGGATATGCCAGCTTCCTCATATCATCGATTTCATAAATAAGCATCCCCAGTCGCTCGATGCCGAATCCGGCGTTAAACACAGGGTATTTGATGTCGAAATTAGCTAGGGCCACCGGTGAATACATCCCGATGTCAGCTATCTCGAGCCAGGTGCCTTTGTGTTTGACGAAGACCTCCTGCTCCTGCCCGGGCGCATAATACTTGGACGTTGCTGTCTTGGTCTCGAATTTAGTGTCGGAGAAGCCATATTGCTGCATGATATCACTGGCAATTGCCCTTCCTGCATCCAAAGACATCTCGGGGTCCATGACCACGACAGACGCTGAGTGGTGGACCCGCAAATGATGGGCATCTTCTCTCTGTTCGTTGCGGTATCTGGGGCCCACCGAAAACAAAGCCACTGGAAAGCTGGCTTTGTCCTGCAATGCAGCCAGTGTGTGAAACCAGGTCGCCGTCATGTGACTTCTCAGCGTCTTGTTGGAGGGCACTGGCTGTAGCTCTTTTATCTCAGGGAAGACCTTGTCCAGTAGTTCTGTAGCCTGATAATCGGTGATGCTCAATTTGGCGATAAACTCCTCGGTAAGATTGTCTGCCTCGACCTCCCCCTTTTTATAGTTTCTCAAGATGGTGTGCAATTTGTCCACGTCCATTCCCTCAGCTATTTTTCTTATCTCGGCTATCCTTTTTGCGCTCAGCCCGATGTCAGGGCGAGGCAATTGCGCTAAATAGAAAGCCCTGTCGAGGATAACCCGACCTTCCGGTCCGTACTGCTTGACCACATCGCTGTCGGGCAGCAGTGTGAGATTTTCGACCTCGTCGAAGCCCAAGTTTAGTAGAATCTGGCGGGACCTTTGAATTAGTTCTCGGACGAGATGGGGTTTGCCTTTCTTGGCCAGAGAGATTTCCGTGCCGGTCGGGATCAGCTTAGCAGTAGCTATCCAGGCATTGGTAAAATTGTTCTTTGCCTTAGACTTTATTTCCCCCGTATCGAAGGCTGGCATGGCCTGTAGAGTATACCTCAAGTAGCCAGACAGTAGCTAGCTTTCTACTGCTTTTTGTCCTTCTCTTCCAGGGTATCTCCCACCCGCTCCACCTCGATGGTGCATTCTGTGACCAGTGCGGCAATTGCTCCCAGCGCAGCCAGGACCGGAGCTGCCAAGGCCGTTACCGCAGCTACACCAACGCCTACTGTCAGCGGGATGTCTATCAGGGGACGCCCCTTGTGTATCAATCGGACTCTCCTGATATTTCCCTGATGTATTAGCTCCTTGATCTTCTCGACCACCTGACTTCCATCTACTGTGAACTTCTCGGTTGCCATTGTCCTTAACCTCCTTACCTTAATCTTGTAGTGCGCCCCTTCAGGGTCGTGCTGCCCGAGTCTAAAGCCTCGCACCACATCATTTGGTTTTGCCCCACTGCAGCAGATATTGCTTCAGCATGTTTAGCGCAGCTTCAGCCGCATCTCGTTTATTTTCCTCTCGATTTCCCGGAAAGACATGTTTCTGACTCAAGCTTTCGTCTTCGGCTGCCAGACCCAGGTAAAAAAGCCCCACCGGTTTTTCGGGGGTAGCACCCGAGGGACCGGCAATCCCGGTATCAGAAACGCAGATGTCCACGTTCAGGAGCTTTCTGCCACCTCGAGCCATTTCGCGAGCTGTTTGCTCGCTAACGGCTCCATAATTCTCAAGAGTTGCCTTCTTCACCCCGACCACGGCAGTCTTTACTTCGTTGCTGTAAGCTACTACCGAGCCCTTGAAGTAGTCCGAGCTACCGGGCACATTGGTTATCCTGTCAGCTATCCTGCCGGCGGTAGCTGATTCGATAGTGCCGACGGTCAGCAACTTTCCAATTTTGGCCTGGTATTCCCTGATTAGCCTGGCGATTTCTGCTTCTAGTTCTGCCATTAATTGTTAATTTTAGCACGTCTCCTTGCTATAATTCAGTGATGGCTGAATTGACCGACACCATCAACTTTCTGGGCACGGCCGGTGCCCGATTTGTCGTGATTCACCAGTTTCTTGCTTCCGGAGGTGCCTGGCTTAACCTGGGTGATACTCAAATACTCTTTGATCCCGGCCCTGGTTCCCTGGTCCAGGTTGCGAAGAGGAAACTCGACCCTGCCAAACTGGACGCTATCATCTTATCTCATAAGCATTTAGACCACAGCGGGGATATTAACATTATGATTGAAGCTATGACCGACGGAGGCACAAAAAAGCGCGGCGCGGTCTTTGCTCCCGCCGATGCCCTGGAACAGGACCCTGTCATTCTGTCCTATTTGAGGTCCTATCCCCAGAATATACAGGTCTTAACTGAAGGCGGGTCATACACGATAAACAACGTTTCTTTTAAGACGCCTATCAGACATAAACATCCCGTAGAGACATACGGCTTCATCTTTCAAACGCCGCGACACACTTTCTCCTGGATTACTGACACCAGATATTTTGAAGGTTTGGCCCATCACTACGAAGGTGATTTGCTGGTTATCAACGTGGTCCGATTAAAGCCCAGAGCTCCTCTGGACCATCTGTCCCTGCCTGAGGTCAAGAGCATAATTGAGGAACTGAGCCCGAAGACGGCGATACTCACTCATTTCGGCATGACCATGTGGCGGGCCAAACCCTGGGAGTTAGCTGAGAAATTGACCCGGGAGACCGGGGTTACAGTCATCGCTGCCAGGGACGGCATGAAGTTCGACCTAGCAAAATTAAAGGTGGTAGAGTACAAGCACCACCATAGTAAGTTCTAACTCACCATCGTCCTTCTGAATAACATAATCCCAGTCGCAAAGAGGACGACTGCCCAACCAATAAGCCAGTAAATATCGGGCATGACAGCTGAGAAAGAGGAGCCGTTGATAACAGCTCGGGAGGCGTCTATGGCATGGATGAAAGGAAGGGCCTCGGCAACGCTTTTGACGGCCGAAGGCATCCCCTCTACCGAGAACCAAGCCCCGGAGATCATGGCCATGGGAACGATGAAGACCCAGCATATAGGCGCTTGAGATTCGCTTTTAAGCAAGGTCCCAACTATCATTGCTATTCCGATAGAGCAAAGCCCGATAAGAAAGAAGATAAGAAAGGCATACCCCAGATTGCCGACAATGGTCAAGCCCAGCCCAATCCCCACGCCAAGATAAATCAGGGTGGAAATGATGAGCACTGGGATAAAGGGCAGGGAATAACCCAGAATGAAGTCCCAGGGCTTTGCCGGGGTAGTAAGCATTCGAGCTAGAAAGCCCTTCTCCCTATCGCCGGCAATCATCCCTGCCCCTGTGGCAATTAAAATCATGAGCCCGAAGACAGCTATCCCCGGAGCAAAGAAATTGACCGTCTCGTTCTTTATTTTGCTCTCTGTTCCCTTTAGCTCAACATTTAAAGGGGGAGCCACTCCCAGGAATTCAGAGCCAACAGCCTCTATTATAGGTTTTACCTGTAGACCTAGCATCGGGTCTGCTGCCTTGTAGACTAATTCCAGGTTGATAGTTTGTTGGGCCTGTTTTGCCGCCTGGAATCCTGAGGGGATCAATAAATAGAATGATATTTTGCCGTTCTCAAGGTCCTCCTGGGCCTGAGATTCTTCACTGTGTATCGGCTCATTCAGCTCGATAGCATCTATGCTTCCCAGATATTGTATAAAGGCCGCGGAAGTCTGACTTTGGTCTTCGTCCACTATGCTCATTGAGATGGGGCTGGCCTGCTCCCCGGCGAAGGCAGAGCAAAATACCAGCATAAAAGCAAGGGGCATTCCCAGGAGGAAACCTAAAACCACGCGATTCCTATAAATCTCCTTCAGGTTCCTTTTGCCGATTTCCCAGAACTTCATTTCCTTCACCTCTCTTCTAGTCTCTCAGCTTCTTTCCCGTTATCTGGATAAAGACGTCCTCGAGGGTTGGCTGCTCTAAGACAGCAGAGTAAACCGTAACTCCTCGAGAATGGAGATAGTCCACGATCTCTTTGAAGTTTAGGTCCTTATGGGAAATCTTGAGGTCTCCCTTGCTCACCGCCACTCTGGAGTATTTGCTGTGCAAATCCGCTATGACCTCAGCCGTGAGGTGTTCTGTTGAGACCACCATGTTGCGCATCCCAAAGGTATTTGCCTTTAGTTCTTGAGCAGTACCTAGAGCTACAACCCCTCCTTCGTCAATAATACCAATTCGGTCAGAGAGTGAATCTGCTTCCTCCATATAATGGGTAGTGAGAAGGATAGTCTTCTTTCCCTTAAGGCCAGCTATATATTCCCAGACGGCTCTTCTTGACTGAGGGTCCAGGCCTAAAGTAGGTTCATCAAGAAACAATACCTGGGGGTTAGAAACGAGAGCCATGGCTATGCTGAGCCTCCTTTTCATCCCTCCGGAAAACTTCCGGACTTGGTCTTTGGACCTTTCCATAAGGCCCATCGTCTCCAGCAGTTCCTGCGAACGCGTTTTTACTTCGTTAGAGCTCAGGCCATGAATCTTACCAATCAGGGCCAGGTTTTCCCAGCAGTTAAGGCGCTCAGAGAGAATGGTCTCTTGTGGCGATACCCCAATGACCCTCTTGACCGCAAATGGTGTTTTGACTACGTCATAGCCCAATATAGAGGCACTGCCCTTGGTTGGCTTTAAGAGGCAACACAACATCCTGATGGTCGTCGTCTTCCCTGCCCCGTTAGGGCCGAGGAAGGAGAAAAGCTCGCCCTTCTTTATCTCCAGATCAACCCCGTTTACCGCTACTAAGCCATCAAACTCCTTGGTGAGCTTAAAGGTTTGCACTGCATTCATTTCTTCACTCCCGTCTTCTACAAATAATAACACACTCATTTAGGCAGGAAGGTTTTCAGTAGATTCCACGAAGGCTCTGGCCTTAACTCCCAGATGTATGATGTATCTACCACATCTGGATTATTGCATTTCCAGCACCCTTTCGTGATGTTTGCCGCCTCACGGCGGTCCCAGTTCTTCATTATGTCGTCGAATGGCAAGGTTCTCACATTTCCGTAAGGTCTGTCGTAGTTGAAGCAGTTTGTTACGTTGCCCTCTGGAGTCACGGTCACATAGACGAAAGGGACACGGCAAACATAAGGCGTCATATTCAGCAGGTATCTCTGCAGATAAGTTCGGGAATTATTTATTGGGTAGCCTTTCTTCTTTAGGCCAAGCAGCTCCCTGGCTGCTTGCTGCTCTGATTCTCGCGATGCCAGGATCTCCTTGTTTGTCTCCCCGGTTTCTTTCAAAATTCCTTCCTTTGCCGGGCAGACCCAGAGCGATACGCCGAGAGAGCGGGCAAGGTCTGCCATTTGCCCCATCATGTTCTCATTTCCTCGATGGAGGAGACAATTGATTACAATTCTCTTGGGCGAGTTCATCCTCTTCAAAATCTCTATGCCCTCAACAGCTCTGGCAAAAAGCCCGGGCATACCTCTGAATGAATCGTGCCCCGTGCTCTCCGGATAATCCAGTGAGACTATAATACAGTGGGCTTCTTTGCCGATTTCATGTGCTCTGTCTGGCAGAAGAAATCCGTTGGTGATCACGGTCGTCATCATTCCGTTTTCGCGGGAGGAACGGCAAAGCTGGCCGAGGTCCTGGCGCAGGAGGGGCTCGCCACCCCATATCGCATTCAATACAAATCCCGCATCCTTCGCGTCTCGATAGAGCCGTTCGATCACGATCGTTTCAAGCTCCTCCGCTTCATTATCACGCCAGATACACGTCGGGCACTTGCAATTGCATCGTCCTGTGATCAGATGTGAGAGAAAAAAGGGGCCCCGCCTGCGAAAGCGGCTTGCCAGCAGAGTTCTAACAAAGCGGGCGATGTCGCTCCAGCCCCATCGTGCTCCCGAATCCTGTTGCGTTTCCAGCACGGTACGGATCCCCCCGGACATATGAAAACAAAAGCCCCCTGGCAACGACATATTTTCCCAGAAGGTTTCCCCTCAAGTATCGTCTGCGCTGGAGCGTTTCACTTCCGTGTTCGGGATGGGAACGGGTGGTTCCACTCCGCTCAAGTCACCAGGAAGCTCTCTGATTAAGTATAGCCTATCCCAGAAAGAATATGCAAGTTTGTAAGTCGTCTGGGGAAACGATGTGCTGCGTTCCTGTGATATAATAGTTCTCAGGTCATAGATAGGAGGCTTGAATCATGGACTGGGGGATGCAGAACCGTGTGGCGCAGTTAATTCAGGTGGACGGTCGTTGTTTGTTTGTGCCCGTGGACCACGGCTATTTCCAAGGTCCTATCAAGAAACTGGAGAACCCGCGTAAAACTCTCGAACCTCTTCTTCCTTACGCCGATGCCATTTTCATTACCCGTGGAGTTTTGAGGTCATGTGTAGACCCTGACAAGACGAAACCAATTATTCTTAGAGTATCTGGCGGCACCAGCGTGGAGGGGAAAAACCTGGCTTACGAGGGGATAACTACCTCTATGGAGGAAGCCATCCGGCTCAATGCCTGTGCCGTGGGCATCTCCATCTTCGTGGGGACCGATTATGAGCACGATTCCTTGTTGAATCTGGCCAGGCTTGTTGATGAAGGAGAAAGGTATGGCATGCCGGTAATGGCAGTTACCGCTGTGGGCAGAGAGCTGGAGAAGCGTGATGATCGCTATCTTGGCCTCTCCTGTCGTATTGCTGCTGAGCTGGGCGCTCGAGTGGTAAAGACCTATTACTGTGAAAAGTTCGAGAAGGTCACCAGCGGCTGTCCGGTTCCCATAGTAATTGCTGGCGGGCCCAAGGTACCTACGGGATACGAAGTACTTCAATTTGTTCATGACGGCATCCGGAAAGGCGCCATAGGTGTGAATCTGGGGAGGAACATCTGGCAAGATGAGCACCCCGTGGCTATGATAAGAGCGCTGCGCGCCGTTATCCATGAGAACGCTACTCCTGAGCAGGCCCAGAAACTATACGATAATGTGAAGAGCGGGAAGGGATGACAATGTAGGGTTAGGGCGGACTCCAAGTTCGTTTACGCAGCTGTTAACTGATATTCGCTTGATCTGCTATTCTGCCTGTGACAGGGAGAGTAGCGCTTAACCGATTCTATGGTGGGAGGTTATGCCTATGGGAAAGCAAAGTTAGTCTCTTCGTCGCCGGACAGTGGAGAGGCTTGTCCGATTTCTAGTGCCCGAAATCTAGAGGGGGAGAATACAATGAAAGTAATAATGCGCACCACTATAAAAGTCGTTCCCGGGAAGATGGTAGAGTACATGGAGATTGACAGGAAGGGCGAAGCTATCTCAATTCGGGCAGGAGGGCCTCCTTGGAAGCGCTATGGCTGCGTGAGTGGGGACTCTCTGCATACCCTCGTCTATGACACCGAGTATGATAGCCTTGTGACAATGGAAGCCTTTTTGGAAAAGATGTTCATGGATCCGGAGAGGCAGCAGCTCATGGCGAAATCAGACGCATGCATCGTTAGCCACGACAACGAGTTGTTGATGCCGATGCCATAGAAGCAGCAAAGTAAGTGATTCGCAGGTTCGGTACGAGTTGTGCGCGGCATCAACTGATAAGGGCTTCGCACTCCGTGGAGCTTGGGTACACTGTAACAAATCCCAAAAAGGGAGGGCTCGCAATGACACCCCTTCTGTCCTTGCGAGGCCGACTTCAACCGGCCGAGACAATCTTCTCTCTTTTGTCTTTGCAAGGAGCCGAAGGCGACGAAGCAATCTCGGTGGAGGATGGGTGTGATATGTACATAGGTATGATATGTGCATAGATGTAGTGGCGGGGTTTTATCCCCGCCTTATGGTATGCTAAGGGACCACTATGCGCGTAGCTATGTATTACAGTAATCAGGATGTGCGGCTGGAGGAGATGCCTGTGCCGCAGATTGGGCCCGGCGAGGTAATGATGCGGGTGGAAGCCAGCGGCATCTGTGGCACCGATTTGCTGGAATGGTATCGCCTGCACAAAGCACCTTTGGTCCTGGGTCATGAAGTCGCTGGCGTGATTGCTGCTGTTGGAGAGGGTATGAAGCGTTATAAGGTGGGTGACCGGATTTGCGCCGCCCATCATGTCCCCTGCAACACGTGCCACTATTGTCTGAGCGGACACCACACGGTTTGCGATACCCTGCGTCAGACGAACTTCGACCCCGGTGGCTTTGCTGAATATGTGCGGCTGCCGCGCATCAATGTCGAGCAGGGTATATTTACCTTACCTGACGAAATATCTTTTGAGGAGGCGACCTTCGTTGAGCCGCTGGCCTGCGTCCTGCGCGGGCAAAGACTAGCCCATCTCCAGCCGGGGCAGTGTGTGCTCGTTGTCGGCAGCGGTGTTGCCGGGCTGCTCCATATACAACTGGCTCGGGCTTCAGGTGCCGGTTACATTATGGCCACGGATATCGTTGATTATCGGGTGGAGGCAGCGCGAAAATTCGGAGCCGATATTGCCGTTCAGGCTAAGGGATATACTCCAGCCTATCTACGTCAGGTAGCCGATGATCGTCTGGCTGACCTTGTGGTGATATGCAGCGGCGCGACATCGGCCATAAGCCAGGCATTGGAGTCGGTGGAGCGGGGGGGCACTGTTCTCTTCTTTGCCCCCACAGACCCGGGCGTTAGCATTCCGATATCGGTCAACGACCTGTTTTGGCGTAATGAGATAACGCTCACCAGCTCCTACGGCGGCAGCCCCACAGACTATGCCGCAGCATTGGAACTTATACAGGCTGGCAGAATACGTGTGACGGAGATGATTACCCACCGCCTGGGGCTGGCGGAAACAGGCCTGGGGTTTCAGCTTGTCGCTCAGGCTCAGGACTCTCTGAAAGTGATTATCGAGCCCCGGAGGTAGCTAGCGGCTGCCTTCCGAGCAGTGGGTCGTGGTTTCGAGTCTCTCAAGGCGGGCCTTTGGGAACCATGCTAGATTTTCCCCTGCTAGGTGGCCGGTTTTGCATGCCTGCCAATAGTATTGGCGACAAAAACCTGCATTGACGATTAATATAAGCGCGATTATAATTAGCTAGATAAGAAAAATGGGCCTTGCACAAACGGAAGTGAATGCCTCCGGAGGCATGATCGGATGTTTGAGAGGATATTGGTTCCGCTTGATGGCTCGGAAAATGCCGAGATAGTATTTCCCTACTGCGCGGATCTGGCCGCTAAGTTTGCCTCTACGGTTATCCTGGTTACCGTATCCGAGGCCGCCACCGTGGATATCGATCACCTTTATCGTACCTACCTGGAGCATGCCAGAGGAAAGATGCGCCAACATCTTGAAGCGTTGATGGTCCCTGAGACGGTCACGCTGGAGTCTGAAGTACTCTTTGGTGACCCTGCCCGTGAGGTACTGCGAATCGCCGAAGACAAAGACGCGCGACTGATACTCCTCGCCAGCCACGGAACATCCGCTGAGGGCCCCTGGCTTTTGGGCCATATTGCCGCCAAGGTGCTGAGGGCAACGAAGAGGCCGGTTATGCTGATAAGAGAGCACGCTCCCGAAGCAGCGCTGGAACAAAGAAAACTCCTGCGCCGGATTCTGGTGCCCCTGGACGGTTCTAAAATAGGGGAGGCGGCTCTTCATTACGCCGTGGCGTTGGCCAAGAAGGCGGGCGCTGAAATAGCCTTGATGGAAGTTTTTGAACCGGTAAGAGCGGTTGGCGCTACTGGGGTATCCTACAACATACCCGAGGATGAATCGGTGAGGAAGTCGCTACTAAGCTACTTGGACCATGTCGCCGGGCCGATTAAGGACGATGGCCTGAAAGTCTCAACTGCAGTGCTCTTTGGAAACGCCGCCAACAAGATTGTGGAGCATGCTGAAAAAAATGGAATTGATCTTATTGCCATTTCAACTCACGGTAGATCAGGCCTCGGGCGCTGGGTATTTGGCAATGTAACTGACAAAATTCTGCACACGGGTAACGTCGCTGTCCTGGTCGCTCATGCCACAATGGAGTGGCCCGGTTATAAGGCGTGATTGGCCATGTGCCTAATTTCAACCAAAGGGAAGAAAGAAGCCGCCTGAATAATGCTTACCCTGAGCCAGATTGCTGCTCTTGCCATCTTCGTTGGGGTATTTATCTCCCTCATAACTGGCAAAGTACACCGATTCATCCCGGCGCTCGTCGGAGCCGCACTGACCCTGTTAGTCGTCTTCCTTGGCATTGAGAGAAATCCGCAGGCGGCTGTCGGGGCTCTCAACCTCGCTGAGCTCGGCCGCTCCACCTTCTGGGTAGGAGGCTACCAGCCTGTCATACCCTACGGTGTCAACTGGCAGACCATTCTGTTTATCGGCGGGATGATGGTCATTGTGGAGGGACTGAGAGCAGTAGGTTTCTTCCGCTGGCTCTGCCTGAACACCGCTCAGATAGTCAATTACCGCGTTGTCCCCATCGCACTCCTTTTTATGGTTCTGTCCGGTGTATTGTCAATGTTCTTGGACAATGTCACCGTAATACTATTTATGGCTTCGGTGACCATTGAGCTGGCGCGACTCCTCAAAATTGACGCCATACCGCTCATTATCGCCGAGATTGTCGCTGCCAATGCCGGGGGCACGGCTACCCTGATTGGCGACCCACCTAATATTATCATCGGCACCAGCCTGGGTTTGGGATTCAATGCATTCCTGGTAAATCTTGCTCCTGTTGTCTGGATTGGTATGGCGGCGGCCTTGGGTTATTTCTACCTCCGTTTCCGAAAAGAAAAACTCGGGGCAGGTAGTGAGGCGAGCATGTCCGCCGCGCACTACCCTAAGCCGGGAGAAGCTATTACCAACCGTAATCTGTTCCGGATTCAGGTGGCCATCCTGGTGCTAACCGTGGTCTTGCTTATCATGCACGAGCAAGCTAGGCTCTCCGTGGCCGCGGTTAGCTTCATCGGGGCCGGAGCCACATTGGCCGCCTCACGGAAAGGAGCATCTAACCTCATTAAGGGTATAGACTGGAGGACCCTTCTTTTCTTTTTCGGGCTTTTTATAGCGGCGTCCGGGCTGGAGCAGACTGGACTCCTTCAGGTGCTGGCCAACTATATCGGCAGAATATCTGGAGACAGTCAGGTAACGGCTACGTTACTTATACTCTGGGTTTCCGCTTTTATCTCGGCAATAGTAGATAATATACCGTTTGTTACCATCATGGTGCCGGTGATTGTCTATCTTTCCCAGGCAACCGGCGGAACGCTGTCAACTTTCGCTTGGTCTTTATCACTGGGTGCCTGCATCGGCGGTAATGCTACACCAATCGGTGCCTCGGCCAATGTTGTTGGTATAGCCGTGGCTGAGAAGACCGGCTACAGGATTACCTGGAGGAAGTTTCTGAATTACGCCGTCCCCCCAACATTGATAGTGCTTGCCATCTGCCACCTGATGCTAATGATAAGATACCTGGGGGGCTTCTAGGTGATTACGTAAAAAAGCTCAGTGCCGCCGCTGGGGAGGCCAATCCATAAATAACTTGCTTCCTTTTTCGCGCGGCTTCTATCTATGTTTGGGGACACCTCTAGCTATCCCATGTTTACCTTATTGGGACTGACACAGGCTGGCAAGATACGTGTACGGGAGATGATCACCCATCGGCTGAGGCTGGCAGAGACAGGCCTGGGATTGCAGCTTGTTGTTCAGGGTAAGGACTCCCTAAAAGTGATTATCGAGCCGCAGAGATAGGTAACGGCGGCATCCAAATTCTGAGTGAGGCGTTACAGATGGTCATTGTAGATAGAAAATAGGATAATTGTGTTGATTATGTAAACCTCGTTTTGCTCGTAGAGTATGAACTGGTAACGATCTGTCCCAGACAAAATAACGCCAATTTTGCGGGTACATACCGAGTTTCTACAAAGCACCGGTTTCTTAGGTGCAGGAGCCTCAGCAGCCTCTTGAAAGCTACGGCGTTTGGTGCTACAGTTCTTTATGCGAATTAATCTTGATTTATCGGCAAATACTGAGGAGAATATTGAAGAAGACGGTGTGCTTGTTCTATAGTACGCATCTGGGCGATACGCTAGCGAAGACAAGCTAAACTCTGACGAGGTGTAAAAATGGATGTGATCCTCTGGGTCGTTATTGGAGTAGTTGTAGCCTTGGTTACCTTCGGGATCGTCGATTGGCGGACCAGGACTGCCCGCGGAGAAAGGACACGGCGTGCCCATAAAGATGTAGTGACAGCGATAGCCAAGGTGTTGGCTCAAGGTCAAGCTCGTGTGGACCTGCCTGTCATAGAGTCCCTGTTAAAGACTAAAGCTAGAGAATACGATGTCGACCTCTCAATCGTTGATGAATTGCCCAAGATAGTAGAAGACCTGGCCGCTAGGTTTACCGAAAGTGAATTCATCCCTCCCAGAACGAGACAGAACCTGCTACAGAAAGCTTTTGCTCTACGACGATTAGGCGAAAGCAGAAGACCTACCCTGAAGGAAGCAGTGGCTGATTGGGAAGAATCCTCCCGCCTTGCTGCGAGTCATCGCAGACGAAATACGCTACTCAGTGCCACGGTGAGTCTTCTTGCTGCTATTGTGACTCTGGCAATAATAGCTGCGTTCATTGGAGCTGATGTAATCGGACTTCTGCCATTCTACACAGGCGGCATATGCGCGGCAATCGCAGCCGCTGTTGTCTTCAGCCTGTATCAAGCATCACGGGCGACTAGATCGAAAGAGGCTAGAACTCTGGCCGATGTTCACAGAATATTTGAGGACATGGTTCTTGACGTATTGGGTAAGACTATGCCGGAAGCGACAGTGCAGCGCAACGTCAGAATTGAGACTGGAAGATATTTGGTCGACGTAGATTTCATCATAAACGTCAACGGTATCACGTTGCCAATCAAGCTCAAGCATGGCTTGGTGAGGCCGCAAACCGTTGCAGCCATGGCGGCTGTTATGAACAAGTTGGCAACCGAGCGGGGTATGATAATCACTTCTATGCAGATGAGCGACCAAACAAAGAAGATGCCAATGCCCAAGAACATCACTTTCCTAGAAGGCATCATGTCTGCCGAAGACCTGACACGTGGGTTGAAAGACGCAGACGTTGTGCCACCCGAACCGTGATATCAACAGAACCTTCGTCAGTAAGCTCCGAAGGCAATTCTAGACAGTTTCTCCAAGCATAGACGCACCTTTTGAGCAATTTGAAGTTGCTGATACTCAGTGACATGCCATACACGCCCACAATTTGAGCCTGGACATCTTGTCGGGATACACCCGGTCAGCTAAGTCCGAGGATAGCTCGATCCTCCACACCTGCATTATGGAGTAGCAATCTGTTGTGCATAGCTAGATTGGTAAGCACTTACCTCTGTGCCGGCAGGCAAAGGAAGGCTATGTCGATTCCATAGCTACATAGTCCCTATATTGTGGGTAACCAGGATTGGTAGGAGGGTCTCCCCTGGGGAAATTGGTGCTACTTACACCTAGCCGGGATACGATTGGCTCACAGAAAAGTGCAGTCAGGCTTGAAGTTCTAGGATTTGGCAGTCAAATGTGTACAGATTGACATCCTATGGCTTCCCGTACTGCAGGAGCTGCTTCTTGAACACTGCCAACCATTTCGCCTCAGTTCCCGTCTGAGTTCGTGATAGCTTATCCAAATAAACCAGTTCCCAGCCCTGTTCTCCAAGAGTATTCAGATAATCTTGGTCTTCTAACTGACTTAAGGCGTATTTTTCTACACGATAATGGTACTGGCTCATCTAAATGTACCTCCCACTTATGCAAGCTAAGCATATCGTATTGCCCAAGCATGGTCAATGGCAACAATACAGGCTCAGGACTCTCCGAAAGTGATTATCGAGCCCCGGAGGTAGATGGCGGCTGCCTTCTAATTCCGAGTGAGTTGTCGCAAATTGTCCCCTTACGTATAAAATAGAACTTTTGTGTTAGTCACCAAAACCGTGTTTTGTTCGTTAGGGCCCATTATGTCTCGTCCTGTCCCAGACATTTTAACGTCAAATTAACGTCAATTTCTCAGGTATTGTCTGAATCCGAAGGACGGCTTGGCGCTTTGCGGGATGACCTGAGCAGGACTACCAAAGGCGGAATTGAATTTACCCCTTAGCGCTTAGAAGCTACCTTAAGCGCTTTCCCCATGATAAAGTTCAATACCCCCGAGTATATAAAAATCAGCCGCCCATTTGGATAACCATTGGGAGAGAAATTCCTTAAAGGCTTTGCTGTCCCTGGACTTTCCCCATTCCTCGAGGCTGGTTGCATCCAAAATGCCAATGTAATTGAACGGAGGTTTTGTGGGACCTGGTGGGCTGCCGTTCTGGCCGTTCCCCTGTACTCCTCCCATCATTTTGAGGAGTGTAAAACTTCTGGATCCGGGCAGCCCAATCAACAAGGGTCCTTTGTAGTCTTCACACCACTTTACATAGTCCTTCTCTTTGACATCGTCTCTCAGGTTGTAAAGAATAATCTCCTTGGCCATTCTTGTTACCTCCTTTTGTATTTTGTATCTCTAGAAAGGATACTGCCTGGGAGTCCTTTGTATGCTTATCCAGCGGAGTTCGGTAAACTCTTCGATGGCGGCCCGCCCGCCATGCCGCCCGTATCCGCTTTCCTTCATCCCCCCAAACGGGACCTGAGGCTCGTCATGAATGGTGGAGTCGTTAATATGCACCATACCTGACTCCAGTCTCTCAGCTATGTCCAGCCCCTTCTGAAAATCGCCTGTAATGACACCGGCTGAAAGTCCGAAGCGACTATCATTAGCCACGCGGACTGCTTCATCAGCATCTTCAACAATTATTATCGGTGCCACTGGTCCAAAGGTCTCCTCACGGGCAATATTCATATCTGGAGTAACATTGGTCAGCACCGTCGGATAGTAGCAGCGCCCGTCATATTTGCCGCCGCAGACAAGCCTGGCGCCCTGTTTAATTGCTTCCTCTACCTGTTTGTGAAGCTTATCAACCTGTTCCTGATTGATAAGCGGTCCGATAACGGTA
>Ga0315555_1000836_pt1 | contig 22170 bp, 21 predicted proteins | sample SalMarSW160380MG_FD_202113 | JGI IMG/M metagenome (GOLD analysis project Ga0315555, IMG submission 202113) | Salt marsh sediment microbial communities from the Plum Island Ecosystem LTER, Massachusetts, United States - Salt Marsh Sediment SW1603-80 ... | reverse complement strand
TGACCTATTTGAAAAACCCGACTCAAAATATTAAATCACCAGATATAAAATGACCAAAACTACTGAAACTATATGAGGTAATCCGACAGACTCCTAGTGCTATTATTCGAATCGGTACTGACAAGTACTCATTATTTATAGAATCGTGTGGCACTAATTTTTGGATTCTCCTTTCGATAATATCTTGAACATTAAGTTGATATTTAAATTTTATTTCAATCAATTCATTGAAACTACCACCGATATTATTATTCACGATACTGTGTATTATTAGTTGATCCTTATCCATTTTTTCACCTTCATTACATAATGCTTTTCTAATTTATTAATTGAGAAGTTAAAGGTCTCCGGTACATCTTTTTAACAAAACTTATTAACCGCCAGAAAAACTCTCATCTGTACTTCCCTTTCAATGCTCGCTCAAGGTTTATAGTTCAGATTATAAACCATATCTCATCGCAGTACAAGAACATTTGGCTAAAACAGCTTGGAGTGTCGATAGATTGTAGTTCATCCAATGTCTCTGAGGCTGGGCAATAAAAGATTTCCCCCTCGTTGTCAAATTTCTTATAGTATCCTGTCGGAACGCTCTTAAAATACAATTAGTTTTTATCAAAAAGGAGGTATTTTAAAATGAGGAACTCATTGTTGAAGCGGTCGATTATGATGTGCCTGCTGGTTTGTGCAGGCGGAATGATATTGTCCTGCGGCTCGCGAAAGGAGCCAGAATTAGAAGCTGAGGTAAAAATATTAAACGAAAGCGTTTACCTCTGGAATAGAGGCTCGCAACCATGGACCGGCGGAGTAGTATTTCTAAATGAACGGTCCCTGGGGATTCAAAAGCCGTTTAAGACGATAAACCCGAAAGGTTTCGCCCAACTACCCCTTCGCGAATTTAAGCAGGATTCCAGGCCTATATCAGAGGATACCTTCGATCTCAAATTCGTATTGGTCGAAGTGGAGGGCTACGCACCGAGAAAATTCAGCATCGAGTAATAATGTGCGTTAAGCAATCAACGGCTATGGAACTGTGGAACACTGCTAACAGGATTTTAATTCGCCGGCAGGATGTCTCGGCTCCGCTCTCCGTAAGGAGTCCTCCCGTAAGGGATGGCCAAGCCCACAAGGACAACATGACAGAGGTAGTGAAACCAGATGCTTTTTGTACTCGGCATAATACGATCTACGAACAATGAACCATGAACGACGAACTCAATATGAGTCATAAGTAAACGTCATTTTTAATTCAAAAATGGGGATTTTGGTTGTATTTTTACAAAGCGCAAGTACAATATATAATTAGCCAATGGAATGGCCCAAAATAGCGGAGGGAATAATACAAGTCAGAAATAAATTCTAAGCACTAATTTCTAAGCTCTAAACAATTTTCAAATGTACGAAATCCAAAATTCACAAACAATCGCTAATCCTCTTAATCCGCGTTATCCGTGGTTAATTTGAAAAAACAAAGCCAATTCGCCGGCCTTCGGCTGGAAACTCGAAAATCTAAACCCGAAATTCTAAACTCATGGATCCAAAAGTAAAATGAAAAAACAAACCCAATATTAAGACGGAAGACAGAAAACTGAAGGCAGAAGACAGAAGAAAAAATGGAAAACAAAGCCAATTTCAAAAAAGTCAAATCGTAATAAGTATATTATTGACAAGGGATTATCGCAGAAATGAGCAATTGGACACTTAGTAAAAACAAAGCCAATTTGTAGCGTCAGAAGACAGAATACGGACGACAGAAGGCAGACACATTGTTCGGTCATCTGTCCTCGGTTCTCTGTCCTCTGTCCAGAGCACAAGTTTATTGGCTGGAAGAAACGAAAAATGGAACGTTTAACAAAGCCGAACCGACCTATAATATAGAAATATGGCAAAGAGCCGGGACCAAATTTATAACGAACTGCTGGTCATAAAATGCCGGCAGGCTGACAAAGAGGCGTTTAACGAGCTTGTCGGCAGATGGCAAAAACGCCTCTGGAACTACGCCTTCAAAGTCACCGGCTCCGAGTCGGCGGCGTGGGACATTGTCCAGGAAACCTGGCATGGGATTATCAAGGGCATTAGAAAGCTCGATGATGTTGCAGCTTTTCCACGATGGGCCTTTAGAATCGCCAATAATAAATGCACCGACTGGCTGCGCAGGCAACAGGTACAGTATAAACTCAATGACGAACTTACAAAAAATATACAAAGCGAATCCGACGACAAGACAAACAGCGATGATAAAAGCGAAGTTCTTCAAAAAGCCGTTCTAAAACTTCCGCCGGACCGTCGGGCGTTATTGATATTACGATATAACGAGGATTTCGAAATAGAACAGATTGCAGAAATAATCGCAGTACCTCCGGGAACGGTAAAATCGAGACTCCATCGAACAGTGAATCAATTAAGAGAAATAGTCGAGCGCTCACAAAATGGATAACCTTGAACAGGAACTGAAAAAAGCATTAAAAAAGAACGGCGATTTCGATATCGACAAGAGCGAAACGCTGAGGAAGGAGATTGTACAAATGTGGTATAGCAAGAATCTACGAAAAACGAAAATAATCTTCTGGATATTTTACCTTTGCAGTATCGGCATGATGATCGGAGGGTACATCGGATTACGGACCGCCGATAACACCGTAGGGATGCTCTCGTGGGTACTCTTTTTTATGATCGGCTTCAACTCGACAATCCTGATGAAACTCTGGTATTGGGTAATCGATACGAAACTAAGCGTCCTGAAAGAAATGAAACAGTTACAGCTCCAGATAACCGAACTAAAAAACGAAGTGCCGCCAGCGGTAAGTTAACCGGTGAGCAGCTCGAATTCCTCGACGCTGAGCGACTGCCTTAACTTCTGCAGGGCAATCAACTCAACCTGGCGGACCCTTTCCTTGCTGAGGCCGAGCTCTTCGCCGATTTGCACCAAAGTTTTGGTCTTCTTTTTAATCGGCGAGCCAATCAAACCATATCGATTCAATATGATGTACTGCTCACGTTCAGTAAGATTATCTTTGATAACACGCGCGAGGCTCTGGTGTGCCCGCTCGATGGCGGCGAAATCGACCGCGTCTTTAGTTTTCAAATCGCGATGGATATCCGCCAGAGAAGCCGCCGTCTTCTTATCGAGCCGGGGAGCCTGGGTTGGAATTTTGCGGGCGTAATCTTTTGCTATCGCCCAGGAAGCGAAGGTGCTAAAACGAAAGCCTCTGGTATAATCGAATTTCTCGACCACGCGCATCAGCGAAATATTTCCCTCGCTGATAAGGTCGAGCAAACTCGTCCCTGCGGAGGTGTGTTTGCGGGCAATGCCCACAACAAGCCGCAGGTTAGCTTCGATAATCCTACGTTTTATCGCTTCGGCATCGGCCAAATAACATTCAATACGTTTGAGTCTCGTGCCGTAAACACGGGCCGGTTTTATACCGACACGCTCCTGGCAAGCCAGGTATTTCAGGTAATTGTATCGACGAAACAGCTCGATTTCCTCTTCCCTGTTGAGCAAAGGGACATTCTTCAATACCTGCAGATATTCCGGCAGCGAGCTATCGACCAGTTTCAACGGCTCAACATCCTTGTAAGTCGTGGGTTGTATATTATCAACCGGCCCGGCCAGAATCTTACGGGTCACATCTTCGTCGAGAAACTCGTCACTGGCAATGAACTCTATCTTTTTCACCAGAAGAGCTTTGGCCCTTCTTCTGTTGATAATCCGGTATATCGAACTCTTATTCCTGTCAAATCGCTTCATCAGCTCCCTGATGTCACAACCCTGTTTGAAAAGTTTGTACATCTCCGCAGCCTGCGAAGGCTCGATAACGCCGGGGGATTTTTTAAAAACCGTCTTATCGGGATTTGCTCTATCGTACCTGAGAAGTATATACCGAATAGTTTCATTACACTTGCCGAACTCGGCACTTATTTTCTTTATAATCCGGGAGCGGGAAAGGCCCGTCGTTTCAGCAAGCTTCGCGGCCTTCTTGATAATCCGGCTCTTCTGTTCGTTTGTAAGTCGCCCGAATTTCTTGGCCTTACCGGTCAGTTCCGGATTATCCTTAAAGAATTGATCAACCGAGGACTGCAAAAATGCAAAGCGTTTTATACCGTCATCAAAAATGAACTTTTCCGCTATAAGGCCGCGTTTCCGCCAGCGATATACTGTTTTCGTCGATACTCCCTGGCTTTTTGCAAGTTCCTCAATCGTCAGAATCTTTTCTTTTTGCTCCGAGACGGGTTCCGCAAGCCGGCCGCTGAGCTTGGATATGAATATACGCAAATCCTCCAACAGCTCGTCACCTTTTATTATCTCGCCCTCGGTCGGGCTTTTAAGGTGAAAACCCGTGATACGAAAACACACAAACTCGAAAGGATACTCCTTTTCTTTTTCTATTATCGTAAAAAGCTTCTCCGCGGCATTGAGCTGTTTTCGGCGCTTCTTTTGCGGCGTGTATCGAAGCTGCAACAATAATTGGGCCAGACTTGGACTGCTTATCTTTCGCATAACCGAGTGTCTATTTTACAAAATCCGGAGGAAAAAAAACAGCCGTATAAACGGCTGTTTTTCAGATTATGTTCCTGATATCTATAACACAACATAATGCTGTGTTGCAAAATTTACAACAAATCCCGCCTTGCGCTCCGGCACTTTTGCTTATGCGACAAGGCTTTTCGCCATATCGACGGCCGAAGCGGCATCGGCGGCATAGCCGTCGGCCCCGATTTTGTCGGCGTAATCCTGTGTCACAGGAGCACCGCCTATGATAACCTTGGTCGAAAGGCCAGCGTCCCTGATAGCCTTTAGAGTCTTTTCCATACCAGGCATAGTTGTGGTCAAAAGCGCGCTCATACCAATCAACTGTATGCCGTTGGTTTTGGCCAGCTCGACAAATTTATCAGGCTTGACATCCACGCCGAGGTCAACTACTTCAAAACCCGCTCCCTTGAGCATCATTGCCACTAAATTCTTGCCGATATCATGTAAATCGCCCTGAACAGTCCCTATTGCCAGTTTTCCAACCGGCTCCACGCCGGCCTTCACAAGTTCGGGCTCAAGCACTTCCATTGCCATTTTCATTGCACGTGCGGCGATAAGAACCTCGGGAATATAAACCTCATTCTTCTTGAAGCGAGCACCTATAATCTCCATGCCTGCAATAAGTCCGTCATCAAGAACACTTTTAGCCGGCATGCCCTCCGAAAGAGCCTCCCTGGTAATTTCGACCGCCGTGTTTTGGTCTCCATTTATAATTGCATCAGACAATACTTTCAAATCCGCCATTGCCATTCACCTCAATAAAGCTATTTTACGACTTATTATTAACTTTTTAACCGACCCAGCATTAAATATTATTTGACAATCCAGTACAAGCACTAAATCGGATTTTTTAGCGATAAAAGCCGTTTTATAATAAAAAAACGCCAAAGTTCAAGCCGAAAATGCATACTTATATTATTTGAAAAAAAACCAGAGCCTGATATAATCGCTTTTATCGTTTTGCAACTGTTTACTATATACGGGTTGCTTTAGTAAACAGCTTATTAAAGCTATGGTTTAGTAATTTTTTGCTCTAAATCAGGATAAAACTTCATACGCTATACAAAAAACGAGATAAAACATGAGTAACTACATAGTCCTGGTAAAACAGGTCCCTGACGTATCCCAAATCACTGATAACGCATTCAATCCCGAGACCGGCACGCTCATTCGAACCCGATTAGCCAGTGTAATCAATGAACTGGATACCCAGGCTCTCGCTCTTGCAAATTATATGAAAGAAATCAGCGGTGACAGGCAGGGCAAAATCATTGCTTTAACTATGGGGCCGCCAATGGCCGAGGAGGTCCTTAGATACGGCCTGAGCAGGTGCGCCGATCAGGCGGTTCTGCTGACCGACAGAGCGCTCGGCGGCGCGGACACTGTGGCGACTGCAAATCCGCTGGCATTTGCAGTCAGAAAAATAGTCAAAGAACTCCTGAAAAACGAGGATGACTATTTTGTTATCTCCGGCATGCAGTCGGTGGACGGCGATACCGCCCAGGTACCGCCACAGATGGCCGAGGAGCTGAGACTACCGTGCATAGCCTACGTCACCGAGGCCGAATTTAAAAACGACCGTTTCGAATTCACACGCATTATCAGCGGCGGCAGCCAGGTAGTAGCCGCCAAAAAACCGCCGGCGGTAATAACCGTCGCCAGGTACGAATTCCCTCTTTATGCCACATTCTCGAAAACCCGATGGGCAAACCAAACCAAGGTAACCACCTGGGACAGCGAAGACATCAAAGCCACTCACATCGGAGTCAAAGGTTCCAGAACGGCGGTAATTCGTGTATTTCCGCCGGGAAAGAGTACAAGAAAATGCCGGCAACTCAACGATGCAAATTCACTTGCCAAAGTAATTATCGACAGCTTCAAGAGCGGCAATGGAGAAACCGGAACGGCCGGCGGCGAACAAATAAACGGTTATGTCCTGCCTGATAAACGAGCGAGTCTTCTTGACAGAAGCTTCGAAGGGACCAAGAAAGAACAGGAAGATTATGCAATCCTGAGCGAAAAACTAAAGGAGCTCGGAATAAAAGAAACCAACCAAATAGATGACCAAGCCAAAGCGAAAATCCTGACGGCCGCAGGTGAAAATTTCCATGACAGAGCGCTGGATGATATGATAAACGGCCTGAAACTGACAAAACCGGCTTTTAAGGGCGAGATTTGGGTCGTCGCCGAGCACAACGAAGGCGTAACACACCCGGCCACGTTCGAGCTTATCGGTAAAGCCCGCGAACTCGCCGATTCACTCGAAACCAAAGTAGGCGTATGCTTAGCCGGGTATCAGGTCGAGTCGATGGCAAAAGAACTAATTGCTGCAGGAGCGGACAATATCTATGTCATCGAAGACAAGCTTCTGAGCGTTTTCGATCCGACGTCACATCGCAAAGCGGTTGCAGATGCGATTGCCAAATACTGGCCACAAATCGTTCTTTATGCAGCAACTCCACAAGGTCGAATGCTGGCACCGATGGTCTCATACAGAGTCGAATGCGGCCTGACCGCCGACTGCACCGGATTAGACATCCGCGATAGTTCAAGAAAAGGCGATATCGCCCTACTGTTACAGACCCGCCCCGCCCTCGGTGGTAATGTGATGGCCACCATCCGAACAAAAAACTCAAAGTCACAGATGGCCACGGCAAGACCGGGCGTCATGAAGAGACTACCTCCGGATACTTCAAGAAAAGGCAACGTCATCAAACATAAAGTCGAATTCAGCCATGATGATATAAGCCTCGAAATTATCAAGACGGAATTAGGCGCCGGTGATGTGAACTTTGGCGCCGAAGTAATTGTCAGCGGCGGCAAAGGTATGCAGAACCGCGATAACTACGACCGACTGCTCAGCATACTATGCGAGAGCCTCAGGAAAAAGTTAAACACACAGATCGAAAGAGGCGCATCCCGTGCGGCCGTGGAACAAGGCTTTGTCGAAAGGATTCATCAGGTCGGCCAGACGGGTACTTCCATCGGACCGAAACTTTATATTGCTCTGGGGATTTCCGGCGCCATTCAACACATGATAGGAGTCGCCAATACCGAGACTATTGTAGCCGTCAACAGCGACCCAAATGCGCCGATTTTTAAGCAATGCGATTACTACATCGTTGGAACCGCGGAAGAGACAATACCACAATTGGCCCAGGCATTGGAACAAACATAAAACCAGAAATTAAAAACAAGCAGGTTCGAAACCCTAAGTTATATAGATGGAATAAAAAGTGCTAAACAACAAAGACTACAACAGAGTATCGGTTTTAATTGTCGGAGCGGGGCCGGCGGGTCTGGCAGCCGCGATACAACTAAAAATCCTGAAACAGGATATCGACGTTTGTGTCGTTGAAAAATCCGCCGATCTGGGTAATCACAATCTCTCCGGTGCCGTCCTGGAACCTGAACCTCTGCACACTCTGCTGGACTCGGCGACCCCCGGATGGCGTGACACGGAATCGGCCAATGAAGTGCTCGCAAATAAAATCGACGAAGACGATATTATGTTCATGTTGGGGAAAAAACTGTCCTTCAACATCTTTTTTGCAGTCAATCTTGCCAAAATCTTCAGACTCGGCTTCGGCCAAATGATCCATAAGGGTGATTATTCGGTATCGATAAGCAAGCTGACAAAATGGCTGGGGCAGATTGCCAAAGACCTCGGAGCCGAAGTGCTGACCGGATTTGCAGCCCGGGATATCATACTCGATGAAAACTCCGGCACCGTTACTGGTGTAAAACTCGTTGACCAGGGCTTTGATAAAGAAGGCAATAAACAGCCCAATTTCGTAGAAGGCGAATTTATATCGGCCGATTTCGTTGTGCTTGCCGAAGGATGCGACGGACTCTTAACGGAGAAGTTCATAGAAAAGGCAAACCTTCAAAGACAAAGTCCTCAACTGTACTCCGTTGGCGTCAAGGAATTGATAAAGGTAAGTCCCGAACAATACAATAAGTTCTCTTCAAGCCGTGTCGTTCATGCCATGGGCTACCCGATATGGACGCCGTTTGTCGGCCCGGGAATGTTCGGCGGCGGGATTATTTATGCCGGTGTTCAGGAGCATCTCTCCGTTGGTATGATTGTCGGGGCCGACTGGAAATACTGCAACTTCAATCCGCAGGATGCGCTGACTAATTTTAAAAATCATCGATTCGTTAAGCAATTCATCGAAGGCGGCACGGTAGTAGAGGCCGGGGCCAAGATGATCCCCGAAGGCGGGTACTACGCCATACCGAGAGACCCTGAAACCGGAGATATCGGCAAAGCCAACGTAATGATTCTCGGTGACAGCGCCGGCTTCGTGAACATGCACAAAATAAAGGGCCTGCATAACGCAATCGATTCAGGCATTCAGGCGGCAAAAGCAATCGAACAAACGCTCGGTAATCCTAAAACAGCAGCTTCTGTCTATAGCGGATTGGTGGAAAAGTCGAATATCGGCAGGGAAATGAAATCGGCGAAAAACTTCCGGCAAATGGTTGCTAAATTCGGGCCACTCCAGGGCATGCCGTTATCAATCCTCGGCGGACTTTTACCGAAATTCGATGTTGAAAAAGACTACGAGGCGATGACAATCGCCCGGTATCGCTTAAAGCCCAACCAGAATTTCGATAAGGACACATTTACAGCAGTGGCTGCAACCGAGCACCGCGAGGAAGAGCCGTCACACCTGACTATACTGGATGCCGAGGTTTGCAGGACCAAATGTGCGCCGGAATTTAACAGTCCGTGCATTACGTTTTGTCCGGCCGGTGTGTATGAAACCATACACGACCAGGTAAAGCCGGCCAACCCATCCAACTGCCTGCACTGTAAAACATGCCAGAGGAAATGCCCGTTCGATAATATAAGATGGACGGTGCCGGAAGGCGGCGGCGGACCACGCTACAAACGAATGTAACACCGACCCGAAATTCGCCGAGAGATTGAACTAATCACTGCGATTGAAACATCAGACTATTAATAAATTCGGTGAGATACCAGAAATGGAAAACATATGCCGGGATTCTTTTAATAAATATGTATTAGTTGTTTACTACGTTTCGCTGGGCCCTGCGCATACGGCGACGGTTCTTCTCCGATGGCTTCTCATAGTATGCAACGCGCTTCATATCCCTGATCAGACCCTCTTTCTCGCACAGTTTCTTAAAGCGCCTTATCATTTGCTGAACCGATTCACCTGCCCGCGATTTAACTTTCAACATAAAAAAAGAATCCTTATTAAGCTCCCGACATTTCGAGCTACTAAAATCAACCTTATATAATAAATTCGTCAAAAAAACATTAAGTTGATTAATCTAAAGCATAACTTATGCTATATCAAGCCAAAAATACTGTTCTCAGGTAGTTTTTAGCTTAAAATGGTGCTATTATCAGAAAAAGACTAATATCGGACTAAAAAAGAGTAAATTTTCCTTATTTTTAGATTATTTTGTATAGTATTGCCAAATATGTTAAAATAGCAAAGCGATTTTGGAGGTTTTTTAGTTGGAGAAATTTCGCCAGACGCTAAAAGTGAAAAAAGAGCGGGCCGTTTTAGTTGCCGCTATTGTTCATAAACCTGATAGGGCGAACGGATTATCCGAGCTTACTGCCCTGGCTGAAAGTGCCGGGGCGGTAGTTGTGGACAGGTTTCAGCAGAAAATCCGCAAAATAAATCCCTCCACATACATAGGTAAGGGCAAAGTCGAGCAGCTAAGAACACGAACAAAGCGATTCAAAGCGGATGTAATCATCTTCGATAACGACCTTTCGCCTGGGCAGATTCGCGAGCTTGAGAAGATTGTCGAGGTTAAAGTTCTCGACCGCAGCGAACTGATTCTGGACATATTCGCCACCAGAGCAAAGACAAAACAAGCCAAGCTCCAGGTCGAACTGGCCCAGTTGGAATATACATATCCACGATTGACGCGGATGTGGTCGCACCTCGACAGCGTTGCAGGCGCAGGTGGTGCAACCGCCGCCGGTACGGTAGGTGGCATAGGCACAAGAGGTCCGGGTGAGCAACAGTTGGAAATCGACCGCCGATTAGTCAGTAAACGCATCACGGAATTAAAACACGAACTTACAAATATCGACAAGCGCAGAATTCGCGAGATCGACGGACGAAGGGGACTATTTAAAATCTGCCTGGTAGGCTATACCAATGCCGGAAAAAGTACGTTGTTGAACAAACTTACCAATGCGGACGTGTTCGTAGAGGACAGACTCTTCGCAACGCTGGATACGCGAACAAGAAGATGGTCACCCGCTAAAGGAGTGGAAGTTCTGTTGAGCGATACCGTCGGTTTTGTGAAAAGTCTGCCCCACCAGTTGGTTGCCTCTTTCAAAGCAACGCTCGAAGAAGCCGTCAACGCCGATTTGCTGCTGCATATCGTAGATGTCTCCAATCCTGATGCACTGAATCAAATTGGATCGGTCAATTACGCATTGAAGGAAATCGGCTGCAGTGAAAAACCTGTTTTAGAGATATTTAACAAAGTCGATGTCGTTAAAAACATCGCCGATTTCGATATGCTTCAAACCCTTTACCCTGATGCGGTATGTATATCGGCCAGAACCGGCTTCGGTCTGGATGGTTTGAGTGAAGTCGTCACGGCGAAGTATAAAGGTGCCGAGCTTCTGATTCGAGTGACAAGCAATTTGTCAAACGGTAAAATCCAGAGCTTCCTGCGTGCATACGGACGAATCTTAAGCGAGCAATACAATGAAAGCTTCGTCCTCATCGAGGCACGGCTCGGCAGAAATCAATTGCCCGACCTAAAACGCCTCCAACCCGAACACATCGAAATTACAAAAGACTGATTACATTAATATTCAGTGCTCGCTGCTATCGATTGCCTGAGAGCCTTTTGCCTCGATGAACTTTATAATATTGTACACAACTAAATTGTATGGGACATCCACCGCGAACTTTTCGGCCAATTTGATTACGGCGCCGTTGAGGGCTTCAATTTCAGTTGGCTTTTTCGCGGCAATATCCTGCAAAGTCGATGATTTGTGCTCGGCGGTATCGGGCACAAGTTTGGCGTAAAAAACTTCGAGAAAATCCTTCGCAGTTTGCCGGTGAGTCTGGTAGCCGGCTAAATTCATCACAGTAAACACCTCCTCAACAATACCGTTCATAATAGAACGTGTGAATTCCCGCTCGGCTAATTTCCCATAAGGGACATCGAGAATGGCACCGAGAGGATTGAGGGCGCAGTTGTACAGCATTTTGGCCCAAATATCTTTGTCGATCCGGTCGGTTGTCCGGCAGGGAATGTCTCCGGAATTTATCAAATCGCTCAAATCACTGACGTTCGATACATCGGCACCGAACAGACTGCCAATATGAATGGAGTCGGCATGTACCGTTATGACCACTTCATTGGGTTTTTGTCTCTGAAAACCGGTGATGACGCGTGCCGTGTAAACAATCTGTTGGTCGAAAAAAGACGTAAATTCCTCCGCGTTACCCCAACCATTTTGAAAGAGAACTATCTTTATATTTCGGCCAAACAGAGACTTGTGCTCGTAAAGGTCTTTCGCAGCTTTACGCGAATCGAAGGATTTCGTGCATACAAGGATGTAATCATAGGTTTTGCTCTCGATTCGGCCAAGTGATGCGTAGCTTCCGAATGCCGACGGGTCTGCATGATAATCACCAAAAATCCCCGTCCTGATAAGGCCGTTTTTACGCAAAGCCGTGACCGTGTCTTTTCGAGCGATAATATCGACCGGGGCTTTCGATTTGAGCAGACAGCTCGCAAGTCCAAGTCCTACCGCCCCACCGCCATATATTAATGCTTTCATGTGAATATTATAGTCGCCAAATAAATTAATATCAAACAGCTATCGTATTTTCGCTTGACTTAGAACCTGAAAAAGTGTAGAAATGTGCCGTTGGAATACAGAAGGACTTGGAGGATGTCAAAATGAAAATACCAATTCTTATCCTAACATTCTTATCCTTAACCGCTTCCATTCATGCCGCAACCCGGCAATCTCCCGAAACAGAGAAATATATTTCCGTGCGCAGGCAGGCGATAGAGAATTACTATACAGGCAGAGTCTCTGAACTGCGATTACGTGCCCAGGCAAATATCAGAATGCTCGAAACAGTGGAAAAACCGAAATCCATCTGCGTGGGGTTTGACGAATGGGCCGAGCTTGCCGAGACAATATTGCAAATCAACGGCGGTGAAACTCAATCCTATGGCCTTTTCAAACCTGCAAATAAAACCGCCGCCGAACGACTCGCCATAGCCCTGAGCAGAATAGCCAAAAGAAAAAACGATATATTAGCCGATTTGGAATGGCAGACTATCGGGCTGGAAAGGCAAAAAAATTATGCCTTGACCACAGGATTAGCGAAGCTCGAAAAACGGCTACAGGTAAATCTGCAGGCAACCGAGACCAAGAAAACAACGGGGATAATTGCCGGGATTATCTATTCCACAGACAATCCGACTGCAATCGTCGATAACACCGTTGTGCACCGGAACGAGACAATAAACGGAGCGAAAGTCATCAGGATATATAAAGACAAAGTCGAGTTTGAGAAAAACAGCCGGACCTGGACCCAGCAGATACGAGAAGTTCGAGAAGATAACTGGAAATAAAAAGCCGGTCTGCAGATTAACCTTATCATAAACATTGAATTCCTTTCGCCGGACGTTTCGCTATTATTCTTTATATAACGGCTGAAAAGTTGCCCTCCGCGCAATCCGGCCGTACATATCCGGAAAACATATCCTTGGCGCTTACACTTAATCAAAATATAATTCAACAATCGATTGATAGGTCTGCTGCACCACTAACTAAGGATTGAACAATTAAGATATCGAAAGGAGTAACCATGATAAGGACAGTTTTATCGAGTATATTCGTATGCGGTCTTTCTATTTTGACCGGCTGTGCGAACATGCAGGAAACAAATAAAATTAATGGGACCCGGTATCTTGAGACTGAAACCGGTCGGTGGCTGGTTCACGACATCAACCGACCCGCTCCACCGGTGATTACACCCGGCACTCTGAGCATACAAAAGCAGGCCGGCAATGCGCCCTCCGACGCCGTCGTTTTATTCGACGGGACAGACCTGTCGGGATGGACAACCGAAAAGGGTGGACCGGCGAAATGGATTGTACAGAATGGTTATATGCGGGTAGTCAAAAAGGCAGGTAATATTAAAACGAAACAGTCCTTCGGCTCATGCCAGTTGCATATTGAGTTTGCAACTCCATCAAGGACCACAGGAACAAGCCAGGAACGAGGCAACAGCGGAGTATTTTTAATGTCAACCTACGAGGTCCAGGTGCTCGATTCATACGAGAACCGGACATATCCCGACGGCCAGTGCGCTGCGCTGTACGGCAGAGCCGTTCCCCTGGTCAACGCCTGTAAAAAAACGGGCCAATGGCAGTCCTACGATATTATTTTTCATCGTCCGATCTTCAAAAATAACAAAGTTGTAAGAAAAGCAACGTTTACAGTTTTTCATAACGGCGTCCTCGTCCAGGACCACGTCATACTGCAGGGAGGCACCGACTGGATTGACGAACACACGATATCAAATTATTCGCCGCATGCAGACAAACTGCCTTTAATGCTGCAGGACCATGATAACCCGGTGAGGTACCGAAATATCTGGATACGTGAATTAAAAGATTAATACAAAGACGACAGAGAAATTATGTTCAAGAATATCTCCATAATAGGCGATGGTGGAATGGGTACCGTTTTAGGTATGCTGTTCTGCGAAAAAAAAATCCCCGTACGAATATGGGGTTACGACCGTCGGCAGTTGAGCCGTATTGCTAAAGACCGAGAGAACAAGAAATTTCTGCCCGGATATAAGCTACCCGAAAAGCTTATCTTCGAATCCGAAGATACCAAAATTATGTCGGGCGCCGACCTCATCGTCTCGGCTGTGCCGTGTCAGTTCACAAGGCCTGTCTGGACGAGACTAAAAAACGAAGTACCGCAAGGTGTGCCTATCGTATCCGTAGCCAAGGGCGTCGAGAACGATACGCTGCTGTGTCCTACTCAAATACTCAAAGAAGTCCTTACTCTGCCGGATAACACCGGGCTGGCAGTTCTGAGCGGCCCCACTATCGCCGATGAGCTGGCCAGAAAGCTACCGGCGACCGCCTGCGCAGCGGCTGTTGACGAAAAATTAGCCGAACATATCCAGCACACTTTCAGTGTCCCCTGGTTTCGCGTCTATACCAATACTGATGTAACCGGTGTTGAGCTGGCAGGCGCAATGAAAAACATTATCGCCATAGCCGCCGGAATTATAGACGGTACCGGAGCCGGAGATAATGCCAAAGCAGCGCTTTTGACCAGAGGCCTGGCCGAGATAACCCGTTTAGGTATCGCCTGTGGAGCAAAACCGGAGACATTCGCAGGTCTGACCGGCCTGGGTGATTTGGTGACAACCTGTATTTCGCCGACAGGCAGAAACCGTTCGTTCGGTGAAAGAATAGGTAAAGGGCAAAACGCCGAGCAGGCCCGGAAGGCCACCGAATCGGTTGTCGAGGGTATTGCGACATGTGAATCCGTCGTCGCCCTTGCCAAACAATATCATGTGGAGGTGCCGATCACAAAGGCCGTCTATGACGTTCTGTTCAAAAACAAGCCCGTCCAAAAAGCAATCGAGGATTTGATGAAACGCCGGCTCAAAGCCGAGTGAATCATTTCTTTACTCAAAAGCCCTGCATTAAAAGAGTCCCATAACCGTTCCGTATCCGAAACCGTCCCGGGAAAACCGAAATTCCGAAGCGATAAATTACAATAAAAGTTTGTCCTATAAGAAAAAACTCATGTACTCCTCAAGTTTTTACCGCTGAAGAACTTTATAGCATACGGTTTTATTTACGTATGAAAACCAATCTTACAAATCGGGATGACAGATTTTATCAGAACAACAACCGGCTCTCAGCAATTCCAGCCTGAACAGATACCTAATATTTCTGTCTGCGTTTGGCTCATCAGGCTTCTGTTTCATATATTTTAGTTGGTGAATGTTACTGACAGTAATCCTGATATAAGATTAGGTATTAGTGGGTGAAATAATTCAGAAAGATGTTTGGCCTTTTGAAAAAAAACACGTATTCCATCGGCATCGATATCTGCAATGACGGTCTCAGGCTGGCTCAGCTCGAAAACAACGGCAAGGGTATAGTTCTGATTGCCGGTGCTACCGAAAAACCGTCCGATGATATCGAACCAGGCAGCAGCACCTGGCAGAGGTGGGCCATCGATACTTTACAAAAACTTATATCGAACAGAGATTTTCAGGGTAAAGAAGTGATAGCTGGAATGCCTACAACCGACGTCTTCATCGACCATATAAAAATGCCAAAGACCGATGAGAGCAAAATACAGGATGCCATATTTTCCAAGATAAAACAGAAGCTTCCGTTTGAGCCGGTTCGAGAGAATACAATGCTCAAGTACATCCCGACAGAACATGACAACATTATGGTAATGGCAACAGAACGTACAATTATTGACAGGCACCTGGCGATTTACGAAAAGGCCGGAGTAGCAATCAAATCCATCGGTGTCTGGCCGATGGCATTAATAAATTGCTATACGACTTTCTTTGGAAGGCGCAAATCAGACCTCAAAGCGATTGTAATGCTTATTTGCATAGAGGCAGATTCCACGAATGTTGTGATTTGCCGTCATAAGAACCTGCTCTTTGCCCGATCAATCCCCATAGGGATTCAGGAGTTTGACGACGAAAAAGCAATAACAGGACTTGTATTTGAATTGACCGCATGCAAACGGCAATTTACCTCAATGCACAAAAATACACAGATAGAACGTTTAATATTCCTTTCGAGCCGGGCCTCAGACAGAAATGCATGTGCAGCAATAGCAAAACAGCTGGAAATGCCTGCACAGATCGGAGATTGCCTGGCGGCGGTGAAAATATCCGGCTCCCTTCGTTTAGAAAGGGACGCTCAATGCGACAATGAGAATCCTGAAAACACGATAGACAGAAGAAATTGTCAGGTCAACTGGGCTGTCGCCTTTGGCATGAGCCTGTCGTAAGAACAGGATTCCAATAAATAGGAGGAATACAAAGAAAATGGTTAATATAAATTTTGTGCCTGATGATTATATCCAAAACAACGAATCACGCAGAACGAACCTGATGTATCTTATACTTCTTGTCGTTGTCATGATGGCATTAGGTGGCTCGTTCATAACCATCAAGATACGTCAGAAAGCCTGTGCTTCCAAGGAAAAGCTCGTAAATTCAAGGATGACCAAGATGCAGGAGGCCATAAAGCAGTTTGACGACCTCCAGGTAAAAAAAAGATCAATGATGAAAACCGCTCTTACAACTGCAGAGCTGCTTGAACCGGTGCCAAGAAGCATCCTATTGGCTTCGCTGACGAATAACTTACCTGCGGGAGTCTCGCTGATAAATCTGAACCTGATTCAGAAGGAACCAAAGCATATATCGCCAAACCAGGCCTCAACAATCAGCAAATACCAGGCGGCACAGGTGGAAAAAAAAGCCGCTCAGGAAAAACTGTCGCCGGAACAATTATTAGAGACACATATAGGAATTGAAGGTATGGCTCCAAGTGACCTTCAAGTGGCTTCCTATATTGAGCGTCTGAGCAACTCGAGCTTACTGGATAACGTTGCACTGGTGGAATCGAAAGAATTCAAAATAGATGATAACACGTTCAGACAATTCAAATTGACGGCAATGCTTCAAAAGAATGTGCATCTTACAAAGGATGATATTGAGACAATCAGAAATAAAGCTGAGAGTTCGGTGTGGAATTTTTAATGCCGGTACGGATTAATCTCAAAACTTCTGATCCCAAACGGCAAAATAAAAAGATGAGGGCATAATCATGACAAGCAATTTTAGAAAAATCGTGTTTTTCGTTTTATTGGTCGGTGTTTCCGGAGCGGGCTACCAATATATGATTAAGCCGGCAAATAAGCACTTGGCTGAGGCAAAAGGGCGGGTCGAGACAAAACTGGCCCAGTTAGTCAAATTTGAAGAGGCCGCTTCAGCGGCGGAAGATCTCGCCAAACAGCTTGAGAAATTGCAGGAAGCGATTGAATTTTTCGAAAGCAAGCTGCCGCCGACGAGCCAGATTCATGAAGTGCTCGAGCAGGTAACGGTAATAGCGCAAAAAGAAGGCCTTAAGCCGAAGACGATACGAACGCTTATGATAAAAGACAACAGCGGATATGTAGAGCAGCCTCTAAAAATGCAGTTAGAGGGGAATTTCAGTGCGTTTTATTCGTTCCTTTTAGAGCTTGAGAAACTACCGCGTATAACGAAAATTCGCGAGCTTGAACTGGAAAAACAAAAGGGCGACGAGGGACAAATAGCCGCCGATTTTATAGTAAGCATATTTTTCCAGAATCAAACCGGCTAAGAGAACGAGCATCTTATTAATAATATTAATTTAATGGAGCTTAGCTATGTTGCCATTCTTACGAGATTCAAACTCTGGGGATTTACCTGCGGAAACAGCAGCCCGCAATGCTAAGCAAAATGGTAGTGCCCAACCCCCGGAACAGGAGTATTTCACTGTAGCATCTCAGGGAAGAGCAGTCCGCAAGAGTACGACCGTACTCGCCGTACTGTTCATTGTAGGTTTGATGTGCCTTGGATTTATGATTAAAAAGAGCGCACCTAAAGCAGCGATGGCGGCAGATGCACCTACGGCAGATGCACAGATCGAGACGGCCATCGCCCGACTCACAGGAATCAAGTCGGAAATGTTCAACAGTATGGATGAGATAGTCAGCAAATTCTACGAGTTTTCCGATGTCCTTCAGGTACAGGTCGGCGAGCTCGTGAAAAATCCCTTCCAACTCGAACTTTTTTTATCTCAAATGGAATCCCAGGCTCTCACCGGCGAGGAAACCACCGAAATTGACACCGAAGCGTTTTGGCGGGAGCAGATAAAGCAAAAAGCAAAAGATATGCAGCTTGACAGCATCATGCAATCCGACAACGGCAAATGCTGTATGATCAATAATAAAATACTCTATATGGGTGATTCGATCGATGATTATACCGTAGAGCAAATCAACGACAGTTTCATTAAGCTCAAATCAAGAGGAGTGGAGGTAGTATTGTCACTGTCGAAATAGAACTGTTGTCGTTACTAAAAAAAGGAATATGTAACATAACCAAAAAATGGATAACGTTGTGCAGGAAATACTAATCAACTACTTGTGAAATGTCAGAGAAATAATTTTGAGTGAGGTGTGATATGATAGATGTTAAAACAATATTGGCAGATGTGATAGAAAACGGCGCGAGCGATTTACATATCAATGTAGGTATGCCGCCGGTACTGCGAAGAAACACAGAGTTAATCGAGCTGGATTTTCCAGCCATCAGCAACGAAGACGCCAAAGAAATGGTACTGTCCATGGTTGGCCCGGACAAATTCAAAAAAATTGATGAAAATAAGGACCTCGATTTCTCGACAAGCATCGACGACGGACATCGGTTTCGTGTAAACGCTCATTATCAGCGGGACACAATAGCAATTTCGTTCAGAGTAATTCCCAATCAAATTCCCGCAATAGATAATCTGCACCTACCGCCGGTGGTAAAGGAGCTGACGGATCTGCCAAGAGGCCTGGTGCTCATAACCGGTCATACAGGCTCGGGAAAAAGCACGACACTCGCAGCAATGGTAGAACTGATTAACACAAAATACGGAAAACGTATAATCACACTGGAAGACCCTATCGAGTACATGATAGAGAACAAGGAATGTATGGTAGAACAGCGCGAAATCGGCGCCGACTGTCCGAATTTTGCATCGGGACTTAAGCACGTACTGCGACAGGACCCTGACATCATTATGGTCGGCGAAATGCGAGACCTGGAAACCACCGGTTCGACAGTCACCGCTGCAGAAACCGGACATCTTGTCTTTAGCACGCTGCATACTATCAACGCCGCACAGACTATCGAACGTATTATAGATATCTATCCTGCGGCCCAGCAAAACCAGATTCGAACGATGCTGGCCAATACCCTGCAGGCCGTTATCTCACAGACATTATTCAGACGAGTGGACGAACCCGGTATGGTTCCCTGTACAGAGATACTGCTGTGTACCTCGGCCGTGAGGAACTGTATTCGTGAGAACAGAATTTACGAGATACCGAACATTATCGAGACTTCACGCAGGCTGGGTATGCAAAATCTGGACAACAGTATCTCCGAATTGTATTTCCAGGGCTATATAGACAGGGAAGAAGCAATAATGCGGTCGAGCAATCCCGCCAAGATGGAAAAAACACTGTTGCCGGCTGATGAATTCGAAATTGTCCAGCCACCCAGCGGTGTTGTCGTACAATAACTGAAAATAAATTGTAACTTCGGACAACAAACATAAAAAGTTGGAGCATTTAAATATGTTTGAAGAGTCTTTGCGAAATCAAAAAGGTGCAACTGCGATAGCAGAAAATCACCGCCAGAACCGTATGTCGAGCGAACAAAACCTGCTGAACGGAGAGCCTTCTTCACCGTTGAGGCAGTCGTCGGTTCAAAACAAACGGCACAGCAAGAAATGGGAAAACCTTAAAGGCTTCAGGCTCGAATTCGGACCGAGCAGAAAGGATATCCTGAATTTTACGAACCAACTGGCTGTCATGGTCCGAGCGGGAATAAGCATTCAGGATGCGCTTGAGTCTATAGCCGAACAAAATGACAATAAGAAGTTCAGACAAATCATTATGGATTTGAAAAACAGAATTGAAGCGGGGCAAAGCTTCTCGCAAGCGCTTGCGGAGCATCCGCATGTATTCACCGATCTCTATATCAATATGGTAGCGGCGGCGGAAATCAGCGGCTCTTTGAGCGGAATGCTGCAAAAACTGGTGGAGTATCTGGATGGTGAAGCCGAAACCCGCTCACAGGTCAAAGGAGCTATGGTATATCCGATTATCATAGCCGTAATGGCGGTAGTAGTTACTGTTTTCCTCCTGTGTTTCGTCCTGCCGCGTTTTATCGCCATTTTTGCCGGCAAGGAACATTTGCTGCCCACTCCGACTAAAATATTAATGGCCAGCAGTGCATTTTTACGAGGTTACTGGTATTTCATTATACCGGCCATCGGCGCCGCATTATGGGGATTCTGGTATTTTACAGGAACTACAGTCGGCAGACTGTGGTGGGACAAAACAAAATTAACCATGCCCTTGATTAAGACATTATGCCGGAGCCTTTATATCACAAGGTCTCTGCACACTATGGGAGTATTGACAAGGGCGGGCGTGCCGATACTGAATACCATATCGATAACAGCCCAGATATCAGGCAACGTATTATTTAAAAATATGTGGCTTGGCGTTTACGAAGAGGTCCGTCAGGGCAAAAAGATTGCGTCCAGCCTCAACCAGTATAATCTTATGCCGAATAACGTCGTTCAAATGATAAGAAGCGGCGAAGATTCCGGAACGATGAGTGATGTACTCAAAGATGTTTCCGATTTTTATGCAAGGGAGTTGAAAACTGTTATCAAGACGGTGACATCGATGATAGAGCCTATAATGATTGTCGCGATGGGTCTTGTGGTCGGCTTTATTGCCATGAGTATAATTCTGCCGATATTCAGGATGTCCAGTGTCGTTATGGGCAAGTAAATACTTAATAAAATTCCGAAGGTAAAACCTTCGGGTCAAGATCGGGGGAACGAGATGGGAAATACAAAATACAAAAGTGGTTTCTCACTCATTGAAGTATTAATCGCAATACTGCTTATAGGGCTTGCAATAGTTTCCCTCGTTGCAGCCAACAGCGCATTTACCATGGCCAACGGCGCCGGAACGGACCTGTCAACCGCCGAATTTCTCTTCGAACAGATAAGAGAGCTTACCACTCCGCTGCCCGTGAGCGACCCGGACAGTACCGGCTGGAGTCACTTCGGAGCCGAAACGGGAGAAACATTCGCCGACTACGATGACCTGGACGACTTTGACGGTGCAAGTTTTTCTCCGCCGATTAGCGCTCATAGAGACATCCTCAACATTTTTAACGCATACAGTCAGCAGATTGCGGTTGAAAATGTCAATGCCTCCGACTTTGAACAGGTCGAAAGCGACCGCAGTACTAATTTTGTCCGAGTCACCGTTAAAATTTTTCTGAACTCCAGGGAAATCACCTCGGCAAGCTGGCTCCGGGCGCGATATTAAAAGAAGAACAATATGAAAAACACAAGAAACAAAATCAGTTCGGCCCGCAGTCGCAAGATACGAGGCACCTGCGGCAGACACAGGGACCCGGTCGCAAAAGTCCCCGGAGCGGACTTCCGCCCGGCGCAACGCAATCGCAAAATACGAGGTAGCTGCGACAGTCCCGACGCAACCGCCGCAAGGCATTCCCGGGCAAACCTCTGGACAGATACAAAACACCGAGCCGGCTTTACCATCGTGGAACTGCTGATCGCCCTGGCTATATCGGCTATGCTGCTTGCGGCAATCGCCGTCGCCTTTAACGGCTCAATTACAAATTATCAGGAAAACGAGAAAATATTCAGGACAATCAACAGCGCAAGGCAGGCAATGTGCAGGATAACAACTCAGCTCAGGACCGCCGACGCCGTTGATCCGTGCACGCCGGCTAATCAATGCA
>Ga0315555_1000834_pt1 | contig 22190 bp, 18 predicted proteins | sample SalMarSW160380MG_FD_202113 | JGI IMG/M metagenome (GOLD analysis project Ga0315555, IMG submission 202113) | Salt marsh sediment microbial communities from the Plum Island Ecosystem LTER, Massachusetts, United States - Salt Marsh Sediment SW1603-80 ... | reverse complement strand
CGCAGGACCCGATCCGCACCGACCAGCCGGGCGGCCGCCAAGACAGCGGGGTTGATCCCCTCCGGGGAGGGGGGGGTGAGGACCACGACCTCTCCCACCCCCGCCACCTTGGCGGGGATGACGTTCATCAAGAGCGAGGAGGGATAGGCCGCCTTCCCCCCGGGGACATAGACTCCCGCCCTGTCCATCGGGCGCACCAGTTGACCCCGCACGACACCCCCCTCGGTATCAAACCACGAGGGGCGGAGCTGGTGGCGGTGGAAGGACTCGATCCGCTCAGCGGCCCGCTCAAGCGAGCGGAGGGTTTCCTTCTCGACAGCCTTTTGGGCCCTGATCCATTCCTCTCGGGGTATTTCCAGTTCCCCCAGGGCGATATCGACGCCATCGAACCGGCGGGTATAGTGGATCAGGGCCTCATCACCCTTTTCCCGAACCCCCTCGATGATCTCCCGCACCGCCTCCTCGACCCCCGCGGTCTCCGCTCCCCTGAGGGCGAGGATGGCCGTGAGGTCCCGCTCAAATCCCTTATTCTTGCTCTCCAGTGTCCTCATCATCCAGATCTACCTCCTGCACCGTGGCCCCCAGGGCGGCGAGTTTGCCCACCAAGTCCTCATACCCTCGCTCCAGGTGGTAGGCGCGGGAGATCACCGTCTGCCCCTGGGCGGCCAACCCTGCCAGCACCAACGAGGCGCTGGCCCGCAGATCGGTGGCCATAACCGGTGCCCCGCTCAGTTGGGGGACGCCGGTGACAATGGCGGTGGGGCCTTGCACCCGGATGTCGGCCCCCATCCGGTTGAGCTCGCTGACGTGCATAAATCGATTTTCGAAGATGGTCTCCGTGACGGCGCTGAGCCCATTGGCCACCGTCATTAACGCCATAACCTGGGCCTGCATGTCGGTGGGGAACCCGGGATAGGGGAGGGTCTTGACATCCGTGCTCCTGACCCTGCTCGCACCCACGGCACGGACCGCCCCCTCTGCCGGGGAAGAGATCTCCATGCCCACCTCCCGCAGCTTCGCCACCACCGCCTCCATGTGTTCCAGGCGACACCCTTTGATCAGGATGTTCCCCCTGGTGATCCCCGCCGCCACCATCAGGGTGGCGGCCTCGATCCGGTCGGGCATGACGGCGTGCTGTACCGGTCGCACGCGCTCCACCCCCCGGATGGTCAATTCCGTGGTCCCCGCGCCCTCGATCTCGGCCCCCATGGCGGTAAGGACATGGGCCAGATCCTCCACCTCGGGCTCGCAGGCGGCGTTCTCGATGACCGTGGTCCCCTCGGCGAGAGCAGCCGCCATCATGAGGTTCTCCGTGCCGGTCACCGTGGGGATATCCAGATAGAGCTGGGCCCCCCTGAGGCGCTTGGCCCGGGCCTTGATGTAGCCGTGTTCCAGCTCGATGTGTGCCCCCAATTGCTCCAGCCCCTTGAGGTGGAGGTCCACCGGCCTCGCCCCGATGGCACACCCTCCGGGGAGCGAGACCTCCGCCTCGCCCATCCTGGCCAGCAACGGGCCCAGGATCAGGATGGAGGCCCGCATGGTCTTCACCAGGTCATAGGGGGCGGTGGTCCCCTTAAGGCCGGAGGCATCCACCTGTAACTCGTTTTCCCCCTTCCACTCAAGCCGCGCCCCCAGGTTCTCCAAGAGGACCTGGAAGGTATCCACATCGCGCAGGCGAGGGCAATGGGCGAAGGTACAGGCCCCCTCCACCAGGAGTGCTGCGGCCAGGGCCGGCAGGGCGGCGTTCTTGGCCCCGCTGACCCGGACCTCCCCCACCAATCGCTCTCCCCCTTCGATGACGATCCCTTTCATCGCGACCTCTTCATCGGCAGAGTCATTGCCGCTGGGCCCTGATCACCCGTGGGATCCCGGCATGGTCCGGGGTGAGGTCAATGTGCGAGAACCCCCCCTCCTGCAGGATTGCCGTCACCTGGGGGGCCTGCCCCTTCCCCATCTCCAAGAGGAGCCATCCCCCTTGCATAAGAAACGTCGGCGCCTCCCGGGCGATCTCCCGAAAAAAACGTACCCCGTCCTCACCTCCGTCCAGGGCGGTGAGGGGCTCATAATCCTTCACCTCCGGGGCTAGGTGGAGGATCTCCTCGGTGGGGATATAAGGGGGGTTGGAGCAGATGAGGTTAAAGGGTCCCTCCCCGGGGGGGTAAAGGTCTCCCAGGATGAACCGGATCCGCTCTGATACCCCGTGTGCCTCGGCGTTTCCCTGGGCCAGGGCGTGGGCGCCTGGGGAGATATCCGTGGCCACGATCTCGGCCCCCTCCAGCTCCTTGGCCAGGGCGACGGCCACCGCCCCGCACCCATGCCCGATCTCCAGGAGCCGCACCGGAGGCTGCAACCCTTGGCCGATCCGCACCGCCTCCTCCACCAGGTGCTCGGTCTCCGGCCTGGGGATGAGACAGTCGGGACTCACCGCAAACCGCAGGGACCAGAATTCCTTGTGCCCTATGATATAGGCGACGGGCTCCCCTCCGGTTCGCCGCTGGACTATCTCCCGATAGGCCGTCCGCTCCTCCTCTTTGAGGGGTCTATCGTAGTTGAGATAGAGCCCCATACGATCGATCCCCAAAAGGTGGGCCAGGAGCACCTCCGCCTCCAGGCGAGGGTTTGTTATCCCCTTACCCTGAAAGTGTCCGGTCGTCCACTGGATGACCTTCAGCACCGTCCAACGCTCCTGGGCCATTAACGGCTCGCTGCACTCTCCCCGTTTTGAAGGGCCTCGGCCTGATAGTGGGCGGCAAGGGACTCTATGACCTCTTCCAAGTTCCCCTCTAAGACCGCCTCCAGCTGATACAGGGTGAGATTGATGCGGTGATCGGTAACCCTCCCCTGGGGGAAATTATAGGTCCTGATCCGCTCACTGCGGTCCCCCGTGCCCACCTGTCTGCGCCTCTGGTTGGCCAACGCCTCCTGCTGCCGCTGCCGTTCTATATCGAGCAACCGCGCCCTGAGGACCTTCAAGGCCTTGGCCTTGTTTTTGTGCTGAGACTTCTCGTCCTGGCAGGTCGTTACGATGCCCGTGGGAATATGAGTGATCCTCACCGCCGAGTCGGTCGTGTTGACGTGCTGCCCGCCGGGACCCGATGAACGGTATACGTCGATCTTGAGGTCTTTGGGGTCGATCGCCACCTCTACCTCCTCGGCCTCGGGCAAGACCGCCACGGTGACGGTGGAGGTATGGATCCTCCCCTGGGACTCGGTGAAGGGGACTCGCTGCACCCGGTGGACCCCGCTCTCATATTTCAATCGGCGATAGACCCCTTTCCCCTCGATGAGGGCGATGATCTCCTTGAATCCCCCCACGCCGGTGGGATGCTGACTGAGGACCTCCTCGCGCCAGTTGTTCATCTCGGCGTACTTAGCGTACATCCGAAAGAGGTCCGCCACAAAGAGGGCGGCCTCTTCCCCCCCGGTACCCGCCCTGATCTCCAGGACGACGTTCTTCTCGTCGTTCGGGTCCTGGGGCAGGAGGGCGAGCAGCAACTCGTGCTCGATCCGCTCCTGCTGTTCAGAGAGGACGGCTATCTCCTCCCGGGCCATGTGCCTGAGCTCCTCATCTGCCTCGTGGAGGAGCGCCTTGTTCTCCTCTATCGTCCCGAGGAGATCCTTGTATTGCCGAAAAGGCCCTACTACCCGTCCCAGCTCGGCATACTCCTTTGCATACCGCTGGTACTCACCCCGGTTCGCCGCCACGTGGGGTTCGCCCATGAGGCGTTCCAACTCCTCATGTCGAGCCTCAGCCTTTTCCAGCCTCCCCACGATCTCCTTGTTCACTTCCCTCCCTCCTGTGAAACCACACCGCATCGACTTCCCTCGGGGCCGGCGAGTTTGTAGATGCGCGTACCGACGCGTACCAAAAATGGGGGCGGATAGCTCCGAAGGGAAGCAGTCGTGGTCCTCTGCACTGTTCCCCCTTCTCTTGTGCAGGGCAAAAAAATATCACCGGTTGCGCGCGCCAAGCCTCTGCGGTAGCCGGTGAGGAGCCTATGAACCTATCCCTTCTTCTGTTCCTCCGTTTGGAGGTGTTTGTATTTACGGGTAAACTTCTCGATCCTTCCCGCCGTATCCAGCAGCTTCGCCTTGCCCGTAAAGAAGGGATGGCAGCGGGAACAGATGTCCACCGAATAATCCGTGCGGGTGGACTTGGTCTGAAAGGTGGCCCCGCAGGCGCAGGTGATGGTGGTGTCGTGCAACTCCGGGTGAATTTCCTTTTTCATGCTTTCACTCCCGTATAGTTCTCAATTTACTCTAACACATTTTTGCTCTCAGTTCAACCTCTCTCACTGGTTCATGGTGTCCAAAAATTCCCGGTTGGAGGAGGTCTTGCGCAACTTGTCCATGAGGAACTCCATGCTGTCCACGGTGTTCATGGGGGTCAGAACCTTGCGCAAGAGCCAGATGCGTTCCAGGTCATTGGCCTCCAGCAGAAGTTCCTCTTTCCTCGTACCCGATCGGTTGATATCAATTGCGGGAAAGAGTCGGCGGTCCACCAGACGTCGATCCAACATCAGCTCCATGTTGCCCGTCCCCTTGAACTCCTCGAAGATCACCTCGTCCATCCTGCTCCCCGTGTCGATGAGGGCGGTGGCGATGATGGTGAGGCTCCCCCCTTCCTCGATGTTCCTGGCTGCGCCGAAGAAGCGCTTGGGCCGCTGGAGGGCGTTGGCGTCTATCCCGCCCGAGAGGACCTTGCCGCTGGGGGGTACCACGGCATTGTAGGCGCGGGCCAGCCTGGTGATGCTGTCCAAGAGGATGACCACATCCCCCTGGTGCTCCACCAGCCGCTTGGCCTTTTCGATGACCATCTCGGCTACCTGCACGTGCCGCTGCGGGGGCTCATCAAAGGTGGAGCTGATCACCTCTCCCTCCACCGATCGCTCCATATCGGTCACCTCTTCGGGACGCTCATCAATGAGGAGTACGATCAGGGTCATCTCCTTGTGATTGGCCATGATGCTGTGGGCGATGGACTGCAAGAGCATCGTCTTCCCCGTCCGGGGTGGGGCTACGATGAGCCCTCGTTGTCCCTTGCCGAGGGGGGTGAGGAGATCCATAACCCGGGTGGAGTAGTCGTCTGAGTTGTACTCCAAGTTGATCTTCTCCCTCGGGTAGAAGGGGGTTAAGTTGTCGAAGAGGATCTTGTCCTTTGCCGCCTCCGGGTCTTCGAAGTTAAAGGTCTCCACCTTGAGGAGGGCGAAGTAACGCTCCGACTCCTTAGGGGGCCTGATCTGTCCCGCAACGGTATCCCCTGTGCGCAACGTAAACCTCCTGATCTGTGAGGGCGAGACATAGATGTCATCGGGACCAGGGAGGTAATTGTAGTCCGGGGAACGGAGAAAGCCGAACCCGTCCGGCAGGATCTCCAGGACCCCCTCCCCATAAATGAACCCATTCTTCTCCGCTTGGGCCTGAAGGATACTGAAGATCAGCTCCTGCCTTCGCATGTTGGCCGCCCCCTCCACGTTCAGTTCTTTGGCCAGGGCCGCCAGGTCCGCAATCTTCTTCTGTTTTAAATCCCCCAAGTTGATAATTTCCGTATCACTCATGATGCTTCCTTTCCCTTTATTTCCTGATAAAACTTGACTACTTGTTCCTCGGTCTCCTCCACGGTGCCCGTATTGTTGATGACATAGTGGGCATAGGGGACCTTCTCCTCCAGGGGGAGTTGGGCATCTATCCTTCTGACGGCCTCCTCCTCGGTCATCCCGTCTCTGCCCATGATGCGCTGGATCTGGCGTTCTCGGGTGGCATAGACCACCACTACCATATCCACGCGTTCGTGCCCCCCCGTCTCGATCAAGAGGGGAATCTCCAGGACAATGTCATGCCCGCTCTCCCGAGCCCTCTTCCACAGTTCCGCCCCAATAAGGGGGTGCATGATCCGCTCCAGGGCCTTCCTGCGCTCCGGGTCCCGAAAGATGATCGCTCCCAGCTTTGTCCTGTCGATCTCTCCTCCCTTGGTGAGCACTGCCGGACCAAACGTTTTGACTACTTCCTCTTTGACGGCGTCATCCTTCGCCATGAACTCTTGACCGACGTGATCCGCATCGATCACCGTCATCCCCAATCCCCGCAGGGTCCGGGAGACGAGGCTCTTACCACTGGCGATCCCTCCTGTCAGACCTATGACCCTCGGCATCAAATATCCAGATTCTCCACCTGGAGGGCATGCTGTTGGATGAACCGTCTGCGCTCCTCCACCTGATCCCCCATGAGGATGGTAAAGATCTCATCCGCCACCACGGCGTCCTCCACGCGCACCTGGAGGAGGCTTCGGCTGTCGGGTCTCATGGTGGTCTCCCAGAGTTGGTCGGGGTTCATCTCCCCCAACCCCTTATATCGCTGCATAGCGATCCCTTCCTTGGCGATCGTGGTGATGTACCCCAACAATTCCCCTTTGGACCCTAACTCCTGCTGCCCCCCTTTGTGATAGACAACAAAGGGCGGATTCTCGAAGCCGGCAATGGATGGATAGAGGTCCACGATCTCCCGATATTCGACGGTCTCCACCAACTCCCTGTTGATCTTCCTCGACACCTTCCTTCCATTTATCATCCCCTCAAGGGAGAATTCAAAGAGGTTATGCTCCTCATCGGCTGAAATCTCTCCGACCTCCATCTCCCCCGCCTTCAATGCCTTGTGCAAAGATTTGAGCTGCCCCCGTGCTCCGAAATCCTCTGCGCTCTTAAATCCCTGCTCCACGAGGGTCTTGACGGCCTCCCGAGGGTAACCCCGCCGTTCAAGCCGCCTCAGATAGTAATCATGTTGGGAGAGTTTGTTCAGGAGGGTCAGGAGCCGCTTCCCCCCTATGCGTGAGTGCGACCCCTTCATCTCCAGTTCCACCCGTTCTATGGCCCGCTCCACGAGGAATCGATTCATCTCCTCCTCGTCCTTGAGATATCGACTTTCCTTTCCCATCCGCACCCGGTAGAGGGGGGGCTGGGCTATGTAGAGATATCCCCGCTCAATCACCTCCACCATCTGCCGGTAGAAGAAGGTCAGCAAGAGGGTCCTGATATGTGAGCCGTCGATGTCGGCGTCCGTCATGATGATGATCCGGTGATACCTGAGCCGCGCCAAGTCCACCTCATCTTTATTAATTCCCACCCCCAAGGCGGTAATGATCGTCTTTATCTCTTCATTGGACAGCATCTTGTCAAATCTGGCCTTTTCCACGTTGAGGATCTTCCCCCTGAGGGGAAGGATGGCTTGATGCCGCCGATCCCTCCCCTGCTTGGCCGAACCACCTGCGGAGTCACCCTCCACGATGTAGAGCTCGCTGTGGGCCGGGTCGCGCTCCTGACAGTCCGCCAACTTGCCGGGCAGAAGGGTGGTATCCATTCCCCCCTTCTTTCTCGCCAAATCCCGGGCCTTGCGGGCTGCCACGCGGGCTCGCGCGGCATCGATCACCTTGGCCAATATCTTGCGGGCCACGGGGGGATGTTCTTCAAAGTAACTGCTCAGCCGCTCATTGGTCAGGGCCTCCACATATCCCTTTATCTCGCTGTTGCCCAGCTTGGTCTTCGTCTGTCCCTCAAACTGGGGGTCCGGGACCCTCACGCTGATCACGCCGACCAGCCCCTCACGGACGTCGTCTCCACTCAGTCCCTCTTTGAGGTCCTTGAGGAGATTGTGGTTGGAGGCGTAGGTATTGATGGTCCTGGTCAGGGCGGATTTGAGTCCCACCAGATGGGTTCCCCCCTCATGGGTGTTGATGCTGTTGGCAAAGCTGAATATCGTCTCCTTGTAGGTGTCGTTATATTGGAGGGCGACCTCGATCTGGGTGTCGTTTTTCGTGCCCTCAAAGTAGATGGGCTTGGGGTGAATGCTGTTCTTGGTCCGGTCCAGGTACTCGACGAAGGAGCTAATGCCCCCCTTATAGAAAAACTGATTGTTCTTCTCCGTCCTTTCATCCTCTATGGTTATAGTGATACCCTTGTTGAGAAAGGCGTGCTCGCGAAGGCGTTGAGAGAGGAGGTCATAGCTGAACTCCTGGTCGCCGAATATATCAGTGTCTGGCTTAAAGGTGACCTTGGTCCCGGTCCGCTTCGTCTTGCCCACCGTCTGCAAGGGAGTTTTTCGTTTCCCCCGCTCATATCGCTGTGTGTACACCTTCCCGCCTCTTTTTATCTCCAATTCCAGGTACTCGGAGAGGGCATTGACCACAGAGAGTCCTACCCCATGAAGCCCTCCGGATACCCGATAACTCTTTTTGTCGAATTTCCCTCCCGAGTGGAGCTTTGTTAACACAACCTCTGCGGCAGGCTTCTTCTCTTGTTGGTGCATATCGGTTGGTATACCCCTCCCGTTGTCCTTGACCGTGACACTGTTGTCCAGATGAATTATGACCTCTATCTTTGAGCAGTAGTCGGCGAGGGCTTCATCAATGCTGTTGTCCACTAATTCTTCGGCCAAGTGATGAATCCCTTCAATACCGGTATTACCGATATACATGGCGGGTCTTTTTCGGACGGCTTCTAGTCCTTCTAAGACCTTTATGTTTCTGGCATCGTACCCTTCTTCCAGCATGGGCCGTATATTTTTCTCCAATTTTCTCTCCTAATAAGGCTTTTTTGGGGGAGATGCTAAAGACATGCGTGGTGAGGAAGGGACATGGCTCGCCCCTTACAAGCGCATAGGCATTATAACATAGAGATGATCCTCTCCATCTACGGGCCGTATAAGCCCCGAACTCAATTCCTCCTTTAACTCCATTCTTATTTTTTCCGTATTCATGATGTTGAGGACATCCAAGAGATATCGGGCGTTAAAATTTACCTCCAACGGCGTTCCCGCATAATCAATCGCTATCTCCTCTTGGACATTGCCCACATCAGGACCTCCTGTCTTAATTTCCATGTTATTTCCGTTTATAGAAAACCTCACGCCTTCACCTCTTTCACTCGCTATTACGTGGGCGCGCCGTAAGGCACCGATGAAATCTTTCCTCGTTAAGATGATGTGTTTATCGTTCGTCTGGGGAATGACCTGTTGATAATCAGGATATTCTCCTTCTAAGAGACGAACAACAACTATCGACTGGTCTGTCTTAAATATGCAATTGTTGTCCTTAAGGGAGATGTGTACTTCTTTTTCACCGTCCCCTAATATCCTGCGCAATTCTGTTAATCCCCTTCTCGATATAATAATCCCTTTTTCGAGCGTCGTTTTTAATTCCTTGTCAATCATGGAAAGCCTGTGTCCATCCGTCGCTACCATGCGAAAATGTTCTCGTTTATCCTTTATAATCTTTTCCAAATAAATTCCATTAAGATTAAAACGAGACTCCTCTGATGAGGCAGCAAAGGCCGTCTTTTCTATCATATCCAAAAAGACAGAGGCCTCTATAGAAAAATAATCAGTTCCTTCCGTCGATGGAAAAGCGGGAAACTCATTTGGATCTACTCCCGGCAGATTAAAAATGGTCTTGCCCGCCTTAACGGAAATCCAGAAGTTTTCTTCCCCTTGTACTTCCACGCGTTCCTCGGACAGCTCTCGAACCATATCATAGAGTTTCCGTGCCGATACACAGACTGTTCCTTTTTCCACTTCTTCTGCTTCTGTAATCTCCTTTACCCCTATTTCAAGGTCCGTTGCCATAATATGAATGTTATTTTTCTCTTCTGAGATTACTATATTAGAAAGGATGGGAATAGTACTTCTGCGTTCTACTATCCCCTGAACTTTCCCTAAAATTGTTTGAAATCGCCCTTTTTCTATTACGAATTTCATGTAGTTCTCCTTCGAAAATAATTAGTAGTAGTCATAGTTGCTGTGAATACGTTCATAACATACTTAATCCATTGAGAACTAAAATGTTATATATGTGCATAAAAGCCAATAGCCAAAGTTCAAATATGTATAAAACTATTCAGTGACCTGCTTCATAAGATCGGCAATGACACTTTTGGTATAGGGATCATTATTGATTTTTTCCTCTATTTTCTTAATAGAATGGATGACGGTGGAGTGATCTTTACCTCCGAATTTTTCACCAATTTCTATCAACGAAGAAGGGGTAAGTTTCCTGGAGAGATACATCCCGATCTGTCGGGGAAACACCACCTGTTTTAGACGCCTCTTGGATTTCAGGTCTTTGGTCTTGAGGTCAAAGTAGGAAGAGACCTTTTTCTGTATACTATCGATAGTGACGAGCGTCTCCTTGTCTCTAATAAAGTTTCTTAACACCTCTTTGGCCATCTCTAAGTTAATCTCCCGTTTGGTAAGAGATGCGAAGGCCCCGAGCCTGATGAGAGAGCCCTCTAGGACACGAATGTTGGAGTTGATGTGGGAGGCGAGAAAGAAGGCTACTTCATTAGGGATATAGATGTTTTCTAAATCAGCTTTTTTCTTGAGGATGGCCACTTTCGTCTCTACATCGGGGGCTTGAATATCCGCGATGAGCCCCCACTCAAATCGAGATTTGAGGCGCTCTTCAAAATCGGGGATCTCCCGGGGGAGTTTGTCGCTGGTGATGACGATCTGTTTTTTATTCTCGTATAACGAGTTGAAAGTATGAAAGAATTCTATCTGAGTCCGTTCCTTTCCCGATATAAATTGGATGTCGTCTACGAGGAGGACCTCTATGTTTCTGAATTTTTTTCTAAAGCCATTCATACGCTCAAACCGGATGGAGTTGACCAGTTCATTGGTGAATTCCTCGGACGAGATATAACATACCTTGATCGGGGTGGAAACCGTACGGTTCTTAATTATTCTATGACCGATGGCGTTTAAGAGATGAGTCTTTCCCAAACCAACCCCGCCGTACACAAAGAGGGGATTATACCTCCTGCCCGGAGAATCGGCTACCGCCTGAGAGGCTGCATGGGCGAACTGATTCCCCGCGCCGATCACGAAGTTTTCAAATGTATAGCGGGGATTGAACAAGCGGCTGGCTAAATCCTCATCTCCCCCTCTCTCATCTGCTCGGGGGGCTTCCTTCACGTGAGGGGGTTTTGCCTTCCTCACTTGAAGGGATATTGAGAAATCCTCCCCGGTGAGGTCATAGAGGGCATCTTTGATGGTCTGGATGTAGTGTTCCGTCACCCAATCCCGGAAGAAGTTATTGGGCACCTCGAGAACGGCCTTTTTGTTTTCGAGAGATCTACAGTGGATAGGTTTGATCCACGTCTCAAAACTGTTGACGTTTATCTGCCCCTTAATGGTCTCTAAGACCTGTCGCCAAAAATCTTCCATGGTTACCAAATGTTATATGTACGCGTGGTGCTTACCCTCAGGAGCGTTTTCTCTCATGGAATTTCAACATTTATTCCACAATTTGTGGATATCTTTTTGAGATAGGAAAAAGGAAGTGTTCTTGAAAGTCTTTTATTTAACCTCTTCTCAGGTACATTCCCTGAAACCGCAATCACGCCTTCTCTGATCGGAATATACCATAGCCACTCTTTAGCAGAAAAGCATCTTTAGGTCAAGTCCTTTTTATCCTTTTCGGCGAGTCGAGCCAACCCCACCACCTTTTCATCTTTCTCCAAGCCGATCAGCCTAACCCCCATGGTATTTCTCCCCCGCAGATGAAGGTCCCTTACCTCTAATCTCAAGATCTTACCCCGGTCCGTGATCAAGATCACCTCATCCTCATCCACCACCTGGAGGACGCCCACCACCGGCCCATTCTTCTCGGAGACCAAGGTGTTAATGACCCCCTTGCCCCCCCGGTTTTGACTTCGGTACTCTGACACGCGAGACCTCTTACCAAAGCCCTTTTCGGTTACGCTCAGCAGCGCAGCCCCCTCGTGGACGATCTCCAAGGAGACCAGTCGATCCTGCGACCCAAGGATAATTCCCCTCACCCCACTGGCTGCCCGCCCCATCTCCCGGAGCTGCCCGGCTTTGAACCTGGTAGCCTTCCCCATGCGCGTCCCCAGAAAGATTTCTTTTTCTTCTTCCGTGAGCATGGCATCGACCAGGGAATCTCCGGCCTTCAGGCGCAGTGCGATGATACCGTCCGAGCGCGGATTGCTGAAGGCCTGCAAAGCGGTCTTCTTTAACACACCCTGCTTGGTAGCCATGACGATGGACCTTCCCGGCGCGAACTCCCTGACCGGGAGGATAGCGGTGATTCGCTCCTCCGGAGAGAGGTTGATGAGGTTCACCAACGCCTTCCCCTTGGCCGAAGGGGCGGCTTGGGGTATCTGATGTACCTTTAGCCAGTAGACCTTCCCCCGATCGGTAAAAAAGAGGATGTGGTGGTGGGTGGATGCGACGAAGATGTGTTCCACAAAGTCGTGGTCCTTCACGACGATGCCGAGCCTCCCCTTCCCCCCTCGGCGTTGGCTGCGATACAGGCCCGCCGGTGTCCGCTTGACGTAGCCGGTGTGCGTTATGGTGACCACCATATCCTCTTCAAGGATGAGGTCTTCGAGGCGGACATCACCCCCATCCTCGATAATCTGGGTCAGGCGAGGGTCACCGAATTCCTCTTGGATCTCCCGCAGTTCCGTGACGATCACCTCCATCAGGAGCCGCTCGTCACCGAGGACCTGTCTCAGCCGGGCGATCTCCCCACTCAGTCTTTCGAATTCTTCGGCGATCTTCTCCCGCTCCAGGCCGGTAAGACGCTGCAGCCGCATGTCCAAAATGGCCTGGGCCTGGGCCTCGGTAAACGAGAAACTCTGCACCAGCCCTCCCCTGGCCTCGGCTGGCGACTTCGATCGCTTGATCAATGCGATGACGGCATCGATATGCTCTAAGGCCTTGAGCAGCCCCTGGAGGATGTGGGCTCGGGCCTCGGCCTGGCGCAGTTCGTGGCGGGAACGACGGGTAACCACCACCCGGCGATGGTCGATGAAATGGGTGATGATCTCTTTTATATTCAAGACGATGGGCCGGTTGTCCACCAAGGCCAGCAGGATGATCCCAAAGGAGACCTGCAACTGGGTGAGCTTGTAGAGTTGGTTAAGGATGACCTCGGCCACCTCGTCCTTTCTCAGTTCCAATACTATGCGCATCCCCTCGCGGTCGGACTCATCCCGCACCTCGGCGATCCCTTCGAGCCGCCTTTCATGCATCAGCTGAGCAATCTTCTCCACGAGGCGGGCCTTGTTCACCTGATAGGGGAGCTCGGTGAGGACGATACGGTCTCTCCCCCCCTTCTGTTTTTCCACCAGGGCCCGAGCCCGGAGTTGAATAACCCCCCGGCCCGTATGGTAGGCCGCCTTGATCCCCTCCTTCCCACAGATGAGGGCACCGCCGGGAAAATCAGGCCCCGGGATGTGTTGCATTATCTCCTCGATGGTTATCGCCGGATTCTCTATCTGGGCAACGACGGCGTCGATCACCTCGATGAGGTTGTGGGGAGGGGTATTGGTGGCCATGCCCACAGCGATCCCTGCGGTGCCGTTGATCAGCAGGTTCGGGACGCGCGTGGGGAGCACCGACGGCTCGAGGGTGGTATCGTCGAAATTGGGGACGAAGTCAACGGTCTCCTTGTCAATGTCGGCGAGCATTTGCTCGGCAAGCTTCGTGAGACGCGCCTCGGTGTATCGGTAAGCGGCCGCAGGATCGCCGTCGATTGAGCCGTAGTTCCCCTGGCCGTCCACGAGGGGGTAGCGCATGTTGAAAGCCTGGGCCATGCGCACCATGGTGTCGTAGACTGCGCTGTCGCCGTGGGGGTGATATTTTTTGAGCACTTCGCCGACCACACCGGCGCTCTTTGAATACCTCTTGTTGTGGAGGAGGCCTTCCCGGAACATCGCGTACAAGATGCGCCGGTGCACGGGCTTGAGCCCATCCCGTACATCCGGGAGGGCACGCCCGATGATGACGCTCATGGCATAATCCATATAGGATTTGCGCATCTCGTCTTCGATATTTACCGGCACCAATCCGCTTGTGGGAGTTGTCACGATATCCTCCGGAAACCAAATTTCCTCCATTATATCAGAAGGGAGCGACGTTAGCAAGGAAGGGGTTTTTCGTACAGTTTTTCCTTAGGCTGTACTTCCTTGACAAGAGGTCAGGGGAGCCGATAAGATGCCTCATGAGGTGAAGGAGAGTGGTCGACTATGAACGCCCCGATCTCGCCCCGTATGCCTCCCGCAGCGCTCAATCCAAAGGGAGAAGGTATCCGGAGGAGTTCAAGGACGATCGGCCTGCCTTCGAGCGGGATCGGGACCGGATCATCCATTGCGCCGCCTTCCGGCGGTTGGAATATAAGACCCAGGTCTTTGTCAACCATGAGGGGGATTATTACCGGACCCGCCTCACGCATACTCTTGAGGTGGCCCAGATCGCCCGGGGGATTGCCCGCAACCTGCGTCTCAATGAGGAGCTTACCGAGGCCATCGCCCTGGCCCATGACTTGGGTCACACCCCCTTCGGCCACGCGGGGGAGGACGCCCTCAATGCTTTGATGACAGAATACGGCGGGTTTGAGCACAACCTGCAGAGCCTGCGGGTGGTGGAGCTCTTGGAGGAGCGGTACCCCCATTTCCTCGGCCTGAATCTGACCTTTGAGACGAGGGAGGGCTTGGCCAAGCACTCCTCCTACCACGACTCCCCGGCCATGGATCTCTCCGAATTTGAGTTGGGCTTGGCGCCCACCCTGGAGGCCCAGATCATAAACGTGGCCGATGAGATCGCCTACAACAATCACGACATCGATGATGGGTTGGAGTCGAACCTTATCCATCGGGACGAACTTATGGAGGTCCCCCTGTGGAAAGAGGTCTTTGAAAAGGTGGAGGGGAAATACCCCCGTGCCACCTTGCAGGCGAAGACCTACACGGCCATCAGTTCCCTCATTGGCCTGCTGATTCAGGATGTCGTGGCCCAGACCGAGCGGAATATAGCGGAACACGGCATAGGGACAGGGGAGGATGCACGGAGGTTTGGGAGAGAACTGGTCTGCTATAGCCCCTCCATCCAAAAGGAGAGCGAGTGCCTCAAGGAGTTCCTTCTCACGCGGCTGTACCGTCACTGGCGGGTGGAGCGGATGCGGATCAAGGCCGAACGGTTTATCACGGAGCTGTTCCAGGCCTACGTGGAGACCCCCACGTTGGTTCCCGAACGGTATCGTAAACGTATGGGCGAGGAACCCGTACCCAGGATGGTATGTGATTATATCGCCGGGATGACCGACCGTTTCGCCCTCGATGAATATAAAAAGCTCTTCGATCCTTACGAGAAGGTATAAAAAAGGTATAACAATGGTGGAACTTCCCCCCCTCGTGCAGGCAATGCTCGACCCCACCTTCTATCCCCATCATCCACCGCTGGTGGAGTTCATCCAGACCCACATCTCGTATCTTTTTCTCGCCGGGGATCTCGTCTATAAGGTCAAGAAGCCGGTGGACTTCGGCTTCCTCGATTTCACCACTCTGGAGAAGCGGCACTATTATTGTCAGGAGGAGGTCAGGCTGAACAGACGCTTCTCCCCCCAGGTCTATCTCGCTGTCGATCCTATATCCGCTGTTGATGATGCTTTTCGCCTGGGAGATGATACCGCGGTGGTAGAATACGCCGTCCAGATGCGCCGCATCAACGAAGATCACATGCTCTACCGGCTGCTAGAGGCAGGAAAGGTCAAATCCGAAGCAATGGAGCGTATCGGTCGTTACCTCGCCAAAGCCTATGCGGCTATACCCAGCGAGCCGAAGGCCCGGGCCTTCGGCTCGCTGGAAGTCATCTCTACCAACGTGAAGGAGAACTTCGAACAGACCAGGAAGTACATCGGCGGACCCCTTTCCGAGGAGGCATTCGAGGCCATCGAGTCGTGGAGCCTCGCCTTTATGGAGGAGAATACGGCCTTATTCAAGCAACGGGTGGCTCAAGGCCTGGTCAAAGACTGCCACGGGGATCTGCACCTCCAGCACATCTGTGTGGAGGGGGAGCATATATACGTCTTCGACTGCATCGAGTTCAACGAGCGGTTCCGCTTCGGCGACGTGGCATCAGACGTGGCGTTTCTGGCCATGGATTTGGATTTCAACGGCCATCCCGACCTTGCCAGGGCCTTTGTGGATGCCTATACTGAGGCATCGGGGGATACCACCCTGGGACAGGTCCTTCCGTTTTACAAGGTGTACCGGGCCTATGTGAGGGCCAAGATAACGTCGTTTATGCTCGATGACGCAGGGCTTGACGAACGAGCGAAGCAAGAGGCCTTTCAGCGGGCCACGGCATACTATGATCTCGCACTCACGTATGTTAACGGTACGCTGTAAGGGGGAATGTGGTTCGAGCGGAAAGCACGAGGTGGTATGCGACGGCATGAGGCAAGCAGGCGGCAACGGTAGGCGATGAAGATAGACCTCCACATACATTCCAAAGAGGGCTCGGACGGGCGCTGGCCCTTGGAGGCGATCTTTGCCGAGGCGCGCCAACGGGGGATCGACCTGATTGCCATCACCGACCACGACTCCATCGACGCTCAAGAACAGGCCCGTTCGCTTGCCCAATCCTCCGGCATCGCGTATCTCACCGGCGTGGAATTAAATGTGACCTTCTCCCATCCAGACTTCAACAAGGGGAAAGCCGTCTCCCTCGATGTGCTCGGGTATCAGTTCGATATCAATTACCCTCCCCTTGTTGAGAAACTAGGGGTTATGAGGGAACACAGAAAACGGCGGGCGCAACAGATCCTGGAGAACCTCAACCGTGAATTCGTCGAGGCAGGTCTGCCGGAGTTCACCGCTCGGGACCTGGAGGCGATCCAGGCCTCTGTCGATGGGGCCCTTGGCAGACCCCACATCGCCGAGTACATGATCCAAAAGGGCATTGTGGCCACAAAACAGGAGGCCTTTGACCGATATTTGGTCCAGTGCGATGTACCCAAGATGCCGTTGAGCCTCAAGGAGGCGTCAGAACTCATCCGGGGGGCAGGGGGAAAGATCATGCTCGCCCACCCCAATGATCCGAACGGGACTTCTTTGATAAGCATGACCTCTGTATTGTCGGAACAATTGCAGATCATTCACGACGCCATGGTTGCATATATCGACGGGATTGAGTGCTGGCACTCACGGCACGACATGGAGACCACGGAGGCATACGCACGGTTTGCTCAAGACAGGGGGCTCATGGTCTCCGGGGGGTCCGACTGCCATCAAAATCCTGTGTTGATGGGTGAGGTGGATGTCCCGGATTATGTGGGGGAACAATTTCTGAGTAATTCTGAAATAAAGAAGGGCATGAGAGGAGTTTCACGATGAGGGTACCATTTAAGGCGTTTGTCAAGGAGGATATGGTGGATGATGCGGTCCTGATCGCCTGCGGGCTTCCCGCCACCAATAAGACCGAGACCATGGAGGTCGTCGCGCGGCTCAAGGGGTATGAGATGCTGCGCACGGATCTCATCCGCAAAGAGGTGCTCGAGGGTGAGGATATTTTCGATGAGAAGGTGGCCGCAAATATGGATAAGCGCAAGATGGTCTATGACACGATGTTCTCCAGGGCGGATGACCTTGCCTCCCAGGGCAAAGGGGTTATTATGGATGCCACCTTTGTCAATCAGAGACTGAGGATGCGGGCTGCGGAGGTCGCGGCACGGAACAAGAAGACCCTTGTTATCCAGCAAACCCACTGTCCTGAGGAATATTCTCTGAATAAGATCTCCAAGAGGACACGGGAAAACTATGAATCCAATGCCTTGACCCCGCAGGCATATCATAATAACAAGAAAAAATTCGAGCCCGTCGATCTCGACGATCTCAAGGACAAATTCCCCACCCTCTCCATTATCCACCTACTGGTGGACACGGCATCGGATTCAGAAGACGAGTGGTACGTGATAGAGAAGATTACGAGGTAACCCAGGAGGTAGACCATGTCCAGATTTACCAAATACAGTGTCGTCTTGCTGCTGATGGTCTTAATCGGTAGTCTCTTTCTCTCCTGTGCCCCACGTGCGAGGCATCGGCGCTGTCCTCCGGGTCAGCACTGGGTCTCGGGGCACCATAGGCCCAATGGAGTCTGGGTCCCAGGGCACTGCGCACCGAATTAACCCACTTGAGAGAGAACCTTATATTAGTGAAGAGACGTATGGGTTGAGGGGTGATAAGTATAAATAAGCTCACACCGTAAGCTCGATGACCTTCGCCTTGTTCAGGTCCATGGTCCCCAGCCCCAACCGCTCTGCCACCCGCAAGTAAGGGAGGATCATATCGGTAGTGTAGGTCTTGTCGTGTTCCTCCATGATGTGCGAGCAGTAGGTATCCAAGGCCACCATATCCCCGCTCAGGATGAAGCGATTGACCCCCTCCTTGACCTCCCCCTTTCCCCTGGTGGGGCCTCCCTTGGTGAGAATGGCCCTGGCATCCACGATGGAGAGCTCAGGGCGCACCGCGTCGGCGAACTCGGCCAGGGCGGTCATGAAATGGGTCTCATCGCGGAACGGGGCCACCGTCCGTGCGTCGGCCCCCTTCATCCCCTTTTGAATACCTTCCCCCCTGATGTGGGAGTCCCAGCGCTGGGCCCCGTAGATGGCCCCGAATTGGTTCTTCAGGGCACAGGTGAGGAAGGAGGAGTGATGCCTCTTCAAGCAGGGCATGTTGACGATGACGGGGGCTTGATGGACCTTTTTGTGCACGATGATCTCGGGGTAGGCTCGCCACCCCGCCTTTTTGGTCTTCACGTATTCCCGCCGCTGGCCTGCGTCACCGATGGTGACAGCGATCCCCTGTTCCTTTCCCCTGCGGGCGATGTCGTTGAAGCTGAAGGTCTCCCGTTCAGTCCCCACGAGATAGGTCCCCGGGGCATCGAAGACCTCCACCCCTTGAGCCCCCCCTTCTTGTAGGAGGCGCGCCACGAGGAAGATCATCTCCGGATCCGTGGTGATTGGGAAGGCCTGGCGGAAGATAAAATTAGGCTTGATGAGGGCCTCTACCCCGGCCCCCACCAGGGGGTTGAGGCCACCCAGGGCCTGCAGGGCGGTGCGGAGCATGCGCTCCGGGTCCTTGCCCTGGACTGAGACCACCAGGGGTTTGCCCCCCTCCGTAAAGGGGTTGGGGATACCTGACCGAGGTTCATGCGCCCCCCTGAAACACCCGGAACCCCAAGCCGATAGGGCCGCAGCGCCCCCTACGGCCATCTTGATAAAATCCCGGCGGGATAAATTTCTCTTATTTTCTTTCTCCACGAGCCATGACTCCTTTGCGCTTATTTCCCTTCCCGCCCCCGCAACCAGGCCGTCGTCCCCCCAACAAAGATACCGGTCACCAGCAAACCGAGTACGTCTATATCATAGTCAAAAGTGGTAGGGAGCCCCAGGGTGGGCAAGACAATCATAGTGATCAGGGGTAGGATACCCATCCCCAAGAGTCCAGCCAGGAGGCCGATGCCCCCACCGCCGACCCTCCACCCCACACCGCTGCGGGCACAGATGGCGCCGAATACCCCCCCGAGAAGGGGCCAAGCGATCAGGATGGGATAATATTGTAACCAGTTGCTCAGGGCCCAATTGATCACGATGATGCATCCCCCTAACACCCCCAACCAGAGCCATCTCCCTGCGACGGCAGGGCGAGGAAGCTGAGATGCAATACCGAGGAGGATTGCGGCAATCAACCACCCCAAGATCCGTTGATCGGTCAGTTCATACACGATGATGCCGATAATTCCGGCTGCTGCGCCCAGTATGATACCCGTGGCCACACGCTTCATTCTCGCCCCCCGCTCTGTGCCAAGGACCTCACGGTTCGCGTCACGGCCTGGGGTCCTGCGCCATCGAGGACCAGAATTACGCGGTCACCCGCCACGGTGGCCCCTCCATATCCCCGCCTGCTCTTACCCAGGAAGGTTTTATTCTTCATAGTACTTTCTTTAAGAACATCAGATGCCTGGAGGCATTGCAAGGCCTCCTCGGCCAGTGTGTTGCTCGGATAGCGCACCATGATGACCCTGAAGGGTTGTGCCTGTGGTTTATATTGAAAGGTGACCCCCTCGGCGCCCCCTCGCAGGGCGAGGACATCCTGGTGGGAGAGGAAGTAGGCGTTGTTCAGGGCGATCTGCCCTCGGAAATAGAGGAGGGAATCCTCGGCTACCCCCTTCGAGGGGAGGGAGGCCAGGATGTCGGGTCGTTCCCCCTCCTGGGGAATTTTCTGCGCGATGTCCCGCCCCAGGATAAGGAGGGTCTCTTTGAGGTCCTCGTTTTCGGAGAAGACCCGCACGAAGTACCCCCCCTTCCAGAAACTCAGAAGCCCCCGTTCATAGGTAGCATCCTGTCCTATAGGGGGGTGTTCCCCCTGGGTATCGAAGCTGTAGATCCCATAGGCATTGGCCGGGAGGTCCATCTGGTAGATCTCGGCAGTGACTTCCCCCGGCGGGGTCTGATAGCGTTGCACGCACGCACGCACAAAGCCGTATTCGAAGAAGAGCTCCGCACCCCCATTCATATAGTCGAAGAGCTTGTTCCCTCCATAGAGTTGAGCTCGCCCCATCGTCGTGATCCCCGGCACGTCGTCAGGAGAGGGGAGGAGCCCTTGTAACTTGTCGCCGCCACCCCCTGTACAGCCCGTTATCAGGAGGACAAGGAGCACCAACACACCGCATCTATATTTCACGCCTTCAACCTCCTCAGTATTAAATACATCATAGCTAACACACCCCTCTCTGGGAGTCAAGCGCCGTCAGGAGATACGGTTCTCCAGCCAACTGTTGCGGTGGGAAGACACACTACAAGGGGAGCAAAAAGATTAATCCGAACCCTTGGCCCGGTCATAAGGCCAGCGCGCAATGCCCCCCCAGTTCATGAGCCGCGTGTAGCCTTGCTTTTTCAACTTTTTAATAACACTCTGGGCGCGCCCCCCGGTCTCGCAGTACACGATGAGATACTGGACTTTTGATATCTCATCCAGACGAGAGAGTATCTCAGAGGATGGAAAAGACTTGGCGGTTGGGATGTGACCCTTCTGATACGCGGATGAGGGGCGGACATCGACGATCCAAATGGAATCATCAGGATTATCCACGAGCACCTTTAATTGTTCAGGGGGCAAGTATTTCTTCAGCACCTCCCCTTCAGAACCGACATATCCCTCAAAGCAGCCGGTTAACAGCAATATCGTTTGGAAGATAAACAGCGCCACGCCTACTCCAGAATATATTTTGTTCTTTGTCATCGGATTCCTCCCTCGATTTTATGAGTATGTGTCATGTTTAGGGACCAATAATGTATTATCTTCGATTATTATGGTAACTATTACTTCCGAGCAATACAATGAGTTTTTCGCGGATTTGTTTGCTAGAGGAGCAAAAGATCTTCAGCCTATGGTCTGCTCTGGAGCAACCGGAAGTCTATGTCTGCGCTTAGTTAGTCTGTCTGGTCTTCCAGGGGACTTTGGTCCACCTGAGGCGCTCTCCGCCCAGGATCTTTTTGCGGACGAAACGGCGTTGAAAGAGGTTGAAGGGAAAATATATGGCCTTGTTGACCAGCGTAGGGGGGTATTCCCACTGAAACCTCCGCAGGATGGAGGCATAGGAGTAATACTCCCGCCAGGTCCACTCCCATCCCTCCCGGAGCTCTTCACGGGTCATCCCCCGAGGGTGGAAGTGGGGGGCGCGGGCTCCCTGATCCTCCGCGAGCCACCATCGTTCGTCGGTCAACCGCCCCTCTTCCTTGAGCCGCTCATAGAGGGCTGTGCCGGGATAGGGCATGAGGATAGGGAAGTTCACCGAAAAGAACTTGGCCTCGATAGCGAAGCGCACCGTCCGTTCAAAGATTCCTTTGTCATCGTGGTCAAGACCGAACATGAAGGAGGCCCAAACAGCGATACCATGACGGTGCAGGTTATGGATGATCTTTAGATAGTCAGCCGGCCGATTTTGATATTTTCGTGATGATTTTATATTCTCCTCGGAGATGGATTCAAAGCCAATGAGCAACCCCTTGCAGCCGCTCTTGGCCATGAGCTTGACCCGTGCCTCATCCTCCAGGCCTGCCAGGGAGGCCTGCCCGACCCACCACTTGCGCAGGGGGATGAGGGCCTCAAGGAGTTGCTGGGAGTAACGGGGGTGGCCCACGATGTTGTCATCGGCGAACATGATCACCTTGTGTCGCAGGGAGCGGGCCTCGGCGATGACTGCATCAATAGGGCGGTAACGATAGGTCCCGCCGAAGAATCTCCTCACCGAGCAGAACTCACATAAATAGGGGCACCCCCGGGTGGCCTGCAAGGAATCGATGGGAAAATAGTCTTTGGCTCGGTAGATCTCACGAC
>Ga0315555_1000828_pt1 | contig 22246 bp, 12 predicted proteins | sample SalMarSW160380MG_FD_202113 | JGI IMG/M metagenome (GOLD analysis project Ga0315555, IMG submission 202113) | Salt marsh sediment microbial communities from the Plum Island Ecosystem LTER, Massachusetts, United States - Salt Marsh Sediment SW1603-80 ... | reverse complement strand
CGGCACTAACAGTGACGGCACCAAACGCAACGCTCCACTTCCTCTGCCGGACCAGCCACAATAACCGTTAATAAACGAACCGCATTCCCTTGGGGACACCTAACGGTGGGACAGGGAACCTGCCTATCCTACATATTTTCTTATCAAATATAACATCATACATTCCTTATCTCGAATGAGATGATGCAGCAGAAAATATTTCCAAAGTTCCATTTGAACGTACAAAAGAATCGATTTATAAATAGAGTGTTCTATTTCTATGGATTGGAACACTGATAATATACTCAAAAGTAAGGGGAATTGTCATGAATAAGCTCACTCTATTCATATTTGTCGCTTTATTATGCAATTTGTTACCGGCACAGGAAAACAAAACCGCGGCGAGCTTGTCGAACCTGATTGAAAAATGGGATTTTTATGAAATATCTCTTCCAGGTCCTGCAACCGGTAATCCATTTGTTGACATTGAATTTAGTGCTGTTTTCAAAAATGGTGACCGGACCTGTGAGCCGGAAGGTTTTTATTACGGCCACGGAGTCTATAAAATCCGCTTCATGCCTGATTCCGAAGGTATTTGGACCTACGAAACAAAAAGTAACTGTCTGGTATTGGACGGCAAAATGGGCGAATTTACCGTAACGCATCCGTCCGCAAACAATCACGGTCCGGTACGCATCGCGCATACGTTTCATTTCGCCTATGCCGACGGTAAACCGTACAAGGAACTCGGCACGACGTGCTACGCCTGGGCTCACCAAACCGAAGAATTGGAAGAGCAAACGCTTAAGACGCTGGCAACAGCACCATTTAACAAGCTTCGCATGTGCGTTTTTCCCAAGCGATATGATTGGAACAAGAATGAGCCGCGTTATTATCCGTTCGAGGGTATTGCCCCCAATCATTGGGATTTTACGCGATTCAATCCGGAATTTTTCCAACATCTGGAGAAGCGTGTCGGCCAGTTGCGCGATCTTGGGATTGAGGCAGACATCATTTTATTTCATCCCTACGACAAAGGCCACTGGGGTTTTGACCGGATGCCAGCGGAGGTGGACGATCGTTATTTGCGCTACGTCGTCGCCCGACTTGCGGCATTCCGCAATGTATGGTGGTCGCTGGCAAACGAATACGATTTTATGAAAGAGAAAACACCCGCCGACTGGGACCGGTTCTTCCAGATTGTTCAGGCCAGCGATCCATATCAGCACTTGCGTTCAATTCACAACGGCACACTGATTTACAACCAGAACCAGCCATGGGTGACGCACATCAGCATTCAGAATGGCTCGGCGGTCGAGGAACATGGTCGCGCCGTACTGTATCGCGACGTCTATCGTAAGCCAATCGTGTTCGACGAGGTCAAATACGAAGGCAACATCCCGAAACGCTGGGGCAACATCTCGGCGGAGGAATTGGTTTTCCGGTTCTGGAACGGCACTGTGGCGGGCACTTACGTCGGGCACGGCGAAACGTACTTAAGTACCGATGACATTCTGTGGTGGTCGAAAGGCGGCGTGCTCAAAGGTCAGAGCCCAGCGCGACTCGCGTTTCTCCGGCAAGTATTAGAGGACAGTCCGACGGAGGGCATCGAGCCGATTGACAAGTGGCAGGACTGCCCCTTCGCGGGCAAACGGGGCGAATACTACCTCGGGTATTTCGGCCGCGAGGCGCGCACCGCATGGCCGTTCGAGCTCTATAAAGCCGAGCTCGCCGACGGTATGAAGTTCACTGCCGAAGTGCTCGATACATGGAACATGACCATCACACCGATAGAAGGCATGTTCACGCTGAAGAAAAAGGGCGATTATTTTTTCGCCGACAAAGATGCACGTTCGATTGCGCTATCGGGCAAGCCTTACATGGCGATCCGGATCAGGCGAGTGAAAGAGTGACTACGAAACACACGAAATTACAGGAGGCATTTTAATGAAAAAATTGATTCTTATTGTATTTGCGGCATTTTTATCCAGCAATCTATTAGCTGTTCAGGACAGTAACAGTAAACTTATCCCCGCGCAGGCGGGGATTGAAAAATGGGATTTTTTTGAAATATCTCTTTCCGGTCCTGCAACCGGCAATCCATTTGTTGACATTGAATTTAGTGCTGTTTTCAAAAATGGTGACCATATCTATGAGCCGGAAGGTTTTTATGACGGCCGCGGAACCTATAAAATCCGTTTCATGCCCAATTCGGAAGGTATTTGGACCTATAGAACAAAAAGTAACTGTGACCAATTGAATGGTAAAGAGGGACGCCTCGAATGCACAGCCCCCTCACCGGATAATCACGGTCCAGTGCGGGTGAGAAATCAATATCATTTTGCTTATGAAGACGGGATGCCGTTCTTTTTGTTTGGTACTACTATTTATGAATGGCCGTTTCAATCGAAGGAAAAGAGACAGCAGACCGTTCAAAACTTAATCGACTCGCCCTTCAATAAAGCTCGTTTTCTTGCGGTTCCGCCGTGGCGGCAGGAATATGTCGAAGGACCTGCCGCACTGGATTGTTTCCCGTATGAAGGCACTTCAAAGGAAAACTGGAACTTCTCCGGATTCAATCCTGTTTATTTCCAGAGGCTGGAACAATGCGTATTACAACTTCGGGACATCGGCGTTGAGGCGGACCTTATACTGTTTCGACCATACGATCATGGGAAATGGGGATTCGATATGATGGATGCCGAAACGAACGACCGTTTTGTGCGTTATGTCATTGCACGTTTCGCCGCCTTTCGGAATATCTGGTGGTCTCTTGCAAATGAGAACAGTTTTATGAAGAGTTTAACCGACGCCGACTGGGACCGCCTGTTTCAACTCGTACAGGCGAAGGACCCTTATCAACATTTACGCTCTATCCATAATGCCGGACGTATTTATAATTACACAAAACCGTGGGTGACACATGTCAGCTTGCAGTATTATATGGCTGTGCGTTTTTTTGGTGTTTCCCCGTTGTTAAGAGATATCTATCGTAAGCCGATTATCCATGACGAGATCAATTACGAAGGCAATATTGATAACCGCTGGGGACAATTGTCCGGAGAGGAAATGGTTTATCGCTTCTGGATTGCTTATGTCGGCGGTGCTTACGCCACGCATGGAGAGACATCAAAGGGACAACCGTACGGCGACGGCTGGATTTCCACCGGCGGTGAGCTTGTAAGGAAAAGTCCGGCGAGAATAGCTTTCCTGAGAAAAATTGTAGAAGATGGCCCGGAGGATGGATTGAATCCGATAGACCAATACTACATCACTAATATGGCCGGCAAATACGGAGAATATTACCTGGTTTATTTCGGCAGGGAGCAGGTCAAACAATGGAATTTCAGATTGCCGGATGATGAACTCAAACCCGGAATGCAGTTTAGAGTCGATTTGATCGACACGTGGAATATGAAAATAACACCTGTTGAACAGATATTTGAAGTAGAAAAGCTGGACCGTTACGAATTTATCGATAAAAACAAAGCCAAGGTGGAATTACCCGGCAGAGCTTATATGGCTTTGAGAATACGTCGAATTCATTAACCACGAAATACGAAAACCAGTTCTAAAGACTGGTTTATTGCCAAAAATGGATTTAAGGAGTGAAGAATGATAAAAAGCAGGCATCAGTTTGTATGTTCAATTCTTTCTGTTTTATTTATAGCGATGCTTTTAGCCGACGTGGGCGAAGAAAATGAGCCGGTGCGTTATATCGGCAAAGTGAACAAATCGAATAGTGATTATAAAGACGGTTATCACGATGGACAGATGCGACCGGCTGTCGGTGCCCAGAATTATCAAATCATGCGGGCCAACCGCACACATCCTGAATGGTCGGACGGACTCGGGTGGACGTATAATCATGCCCCCATGCTGGCGTATTTGAACGGTCAATTCTTCTGTGAATATTTAACCAATCCAACCGGCGAGCATATTCCTCCCGGCGTTACAATGTTGTCGCGTTCAGTTGACGGCAGGAACTGGACAAAACCTGTGGTCCTTTTCCCGATCTATTTCACTGCTAACGATGATGCTTCTATTAACCTAAAATATATGCACCAGAGAATGGGCTTTTATGTCGCCCCAAACGGTCGGTTTTTAGTAATGGCCTATTACGGAGCGAACGACGGATACGGCATCGGTCGTGTCGTACGTGAGATTTACACAGACAACTCATTCGGCCCGGTTTATTTTATCCGTGTTAACGATAACTGGAAAGGCAAAGTCAAATATCCGCTTTATACATCTTCTCCTGATAAAGAATTTGTTGAAGCCTGCGATGCTTTTCTTTCGGATAAAATCCGCAGAATGCAATGGTGGGAAGAAGATTATCTGACAAAAGACAAAGATGATTTTTACCGGGTTCCATGGATAGTTGAACGTAGCGAAAAAAAACCGGGCAAAGCATTTTGTTTTTTTACTCGGCCCGACGGTGCTATCGTCGGTTTTTTCAAAGGGCGCTGGGTAACAGTAACAAAAGACAACGGCCAAACATGGTCACCGCCGGTTCGCTGCAACACACTTACTTACAGCGGCGCGAAAATCTGGGCACAGAAATTGGATAACGGTCAATATGCCCTGGTATATAATCCGACGGATAGTGACGCACGACATCCTCTGTGCATTGCTACCGGCGATGATGGAATCCTATTTGATAATCTTGTCAATGTTCACGGCGAGGTACCTCCTAAAAGATTTTGGGGACGTGAAAAACGCCCCGGCCCGCAATATGTCCGCGGGATCATAGAGGGAAACGGTAATCCACCCGGTGACGATTTGTGGGTCGTCTATTCGGTCAGCAAAGAAGACATCTGGATTTCCCGAATACCTGTCCCGGTACGTTGGGAAGTGGATGGTCCGATCCGGGATGATTTTAGCAGCATGGAGACAGGCGGCATCATTAAAGATTGGAATATTTATACACCAAAATGGTGTCCGGTCGAGATTGTTAATTTCCCGGGCGAAAATGAAAAAAGCATGATGCTGAAAGACTTCGATCCTTATGATTACGCCAAGGCGGTGCGGGTATTTCATAAGGCCGACCGACAAATTTTGTCTTTCGATTTGCATATCGAGTCCTCTTCCGAAGTTCTTGATATCGAAGTAGTTACGGCAAAAGGTGACAGGTTGCTGCAAACTCGGATTGATACGGATAGGAAGTTTTTGGTGAAAAACGGGATGAATGAGTACTCAACGGTAACTTCTTTGGAAACCGGGAAGTGGTATGCTTTCGAGATTAATTTGGACACAGCAAAGCGGCGGTTTTCCATTAAATTAGACAATAAATTTATTATTGAAGACGGAACATTTTCATACACAACCGAAGAACCGGAGAGGATTATCTTCCGGACCGGGCGGTATCGATTAACAGATGATGTGCAGGAATATAAAAGTGGAGATGATTTTAAGCCGGGCTGGGACGAATCCGGCGCAGATGAAAAAATCAAAGAGTCGGTTTATTACATCAAGGATTTCAGGGTAACTCCCTTGACCCAGCTCACGACAGATACAACAAATCAGCTGGTATTAAATCCGGATGATTATAAACATTACGTCGACTATTTCAACAGTATCAATGATGAAGATGTGATCAACTTCGTCTCTAATTCAGAGGTATGGTCATGGATGCAGGAAAATATCCCGTTATTCGAGTGCCCTGACAAAGATTTCGAGCAAATTTATTACTATCGCTGGTGGACATACCGTAAGCATATTAAAAAAACTCCTGATGGATTCGTTCTCACCGAATTTATCACACCGGTCGGTCACGCCGGTGTCCATAATACAATCAGTTGTGCTCTCGGTCACCATGTATATGAAGGGCGCTGGTTGAAAAATCAACAGTATCTGAATGAGTACATACTGTTCTGGTTTCGCGGGCACGATGGTAGTCCTCAGCCTCATTTTCATAAATTCAGCAGTTGGATTGCAGATGCTTTATATAACAGATACCTTGTCAATCACGATATGGAATTTCTTTTAGAACTATTACCTGATTTGGTGAATGATTATCAGAAATGGGAAGAGGAAAAATTACTGGATGACGACATGTTCTGGCAATACGATGTCCGCGACGGTATGGAGGAATCGATCAGCGGTTCAAGAAAAGCGAAAAATGCCCGCCCTACCATCAACAGCTACATGTACAGCAATGCTATGGCCATTTCCAAAATCGCTGAAATGGCAGGCAGGATGGAACTTTCTGAGAAGTTTCAAAAGAAGGCCATTGAACTAAAAGACTTGGTACGGAAAGAACTTTGGGATAAGGATTCTGAATTCTTTAAGGTTCGTTTTGAAAACGGATCACTTACCGATGCCCGTGAGGAAATCGGATTTATCCCGTGGTACTTTAATCTTCCCGGTCCGGGTTTCGAAGCAGCCTGGAAACAAGTACTGGATCCGAACGGTTTTAATGCCCCGTATGGATTAACGACAGCCGAAAGACGACACCCACAGTTCAGGTCGCATGGAGTCGGCACTTGTGAATGGGATGGAGCCGTTTGGCCGTTCGCAACGACTCAAACGCTTGTCGGAATGGCAAATTTATTACGGAATTATAACCAATCTGTTGTGTCACCAAAGAATTATTTTGATGCATTGTTGACCTATGCGAAGGCACATCGAAAAAACGGCAGACCATATATCGGCGAATATCAGGATGAAAAGACCGGTGCCTGGCTCAAAGGGGAAAATCCGCGAAGCCGATACTATAACCATTCAGGTTTTTGCGACCTGGTCATCTCCGGCTTGGTCGGTCTTTGTCCCCGCAATGATAATGTGATTGTAGTTCATCCGCTTGTGCCCGCTGATACATGGAAGTGGTTTGCATTGGATAATGTTAATTATCATAACAAAATAATAACAATCATCTGGGACCAGACCGGCGAAAAATATAAGCAAGGTAAAGGATTATTTGTCTATGTCGATGGAAGGCTTGTTGCTCATTCGACTCGGCTTGAGAGAATCGAAGGGAAAATCTGATTTAGTAAGGGACATAATGAAGAAGCTTTCCATTGTTGTATTACTTCTGGTTTGTTTAGTGACTGCCCCCCTGCTTTCAGGTGAAAGCGATCAGAGGGACGATGAAAAGATATCCGTTGTCATATCTGCCGATGCTGCGCCCAGAGTACATTTTGGTGTAGGTAAACTCACCTCTGTTCTTAAAGATACAGGATATGAGGTTGAAATTGCAGAAGCAGTTGCAGCGCCTCAAAGCAGACCTTTGATTGTTGTCGGCACACTTAATAAAAGTCCCCTTCTTGATTTGATGGTTCAATCCGGTTTCGGTGATATCGAAAGTGCCGAGATAGGAAGCGAAGGATTTGTCATAGAATCCAAAAATGACGTCACAATAGTAGCCGGTGGTGACGACAGCGGTACATTATATGGCTGTTTAGAACTGGCGGACCGGGTTCAAAAGGACAATACTTTACAAAAAGATTTCCGCTTTAAGGATAAACCAGCTATGGTGCTTCGCGGCACGTGCATCGGGATGCAAAAGACCCGAATTCTACCCGGACGCAAAGTTTACGAATATCCCTACACACCTGAGAACTTCCCCTTCTTTTACGATAAACAGTTCTGGCAGGAATATCTTGACTTGCTGGTCGAAAACCGAATGAATACCCTGTATTTATGGAACGGCCACCCCTTTGCATCGCTGGTAAAGCTCGAAGATTATCCCTATGCACTGGAAGTTCCTGAAGATGTTTATGAAAAGAATGTTGAAATGTTCGAGTACCTGACACGTGAAGCAGACAAAAGGGGCATCTGGGTCATTCAAATGTTTTATAATATTTTCGTATCCAAACCTTTTGCCGAAAAGCATGGCATTAGTACCCAACACAGACAATCGACGCCGCTTGTAGCAGATTATAATCGCAAATCGATAGCCGCCTTTGTTCGCAGGTTCCCGAACGTCGGATTATTGGTTTGCCTGGGGGAAGCATTAAGGGGGCCGGAAAACCAGGTGGAATGGTTCACAAAAGTTGTCATACCCGGAGTCAAAGACGGCCTGAATGAATTGGGAGTATCGCAAGAGCCCCCTATTGTTTTGCGTGCCCATGCAACCGATCCAAACGCTGTTATGCAGGCCGCCCTGCCGATTTATAAAAACCTCTATACCATGGCAAAATACAACGGAGAGTCACTGACCACATGGGAGCCTCGCAGCCCCTGGCAGCAGGTCCACCTTAATATGAGTCGTTTGGGTTCGAGACATGTGGCCAATGTTCATATTTTAGCGAACCTTGAGCCATTCCGATATGGAGCACAAAGATTTATCCAGAAATGTGTTCAAGCGATGCAGGCTCGCCTCGGCGCTCAGGGACTACATCTTTATCCATTGTGTTATTGGAACTGGCCCTATTCGCCGGACAATGCCGAGCCGAAGCTCGAACAATACCAGCGGGACTGGATATGGTTCGAGGCCTGGGCACGGTATGCCTGGAATCCGGATTGCAGTGAACAGCAGGAGCGTGAATACTGGGTGGGCCGACTTGCCGACATTTATGGTAATAAACAAGCCGCCGAAAAAATTCTGGATGCTTATAATGACGCCGGAGAATGCGTCCCACGGCTCATACGCCGTTTCGGTATAACAGAGGGAAACAGGCAAACAATGTCCCTTGGTATGACACTGGACCAACTGGTAAATCCGAAACCATATAAACCCTTTGAGGATTTATGGCTGTCACAATCTCCGCCCGGAGAACGATTGCAGGAATACGTTGAAAAAGAATGGAAACATGAGCCACACACAGGTGAGACACCCCCGCAGATTATTCAGGAGGTATTGGAGTACTCACAGAAAGCGGTCCAGGAAATCGAAACAGCCGAACCACTGGTAACAAAAAACAAAGAAGAATTTAACCGGCTTTATAATGATATCCGTTGCATTCGTGCCATGAGCGAAAACTACGCCGCCAAGGTGAATGCGGCGATTTGCGTATTGAGGTATAGTTACAGTAAAGACATTCAGGATATGAAACAAGCTGCTCAATACCTGAAAGAAAGTTTAAATCATTACCGGAAACTTACGGAACTAACTCGTCAGACCTACTCTTTTGCTCAGAGTATGCAGACATCACAGCGGAAGATTCCTTTTCCAGGCGCCGAAGAAGGTGTACCGGCTAATTATCACTGGGCCGAAGTTCTTCAAAAGTACGAAAAAGAACTGGACGATTTCAAACGCAGCATTCGGAATTTGGAAGCAGATAATTAAAAAATTATCATCGGAATTTTTTTTTAAATTTTTTATTGCTCGATCATTTCTGGCAATATATATTCAGCCTTACAAGCCCCTGTGGAATCTCGCTTTTCCTCTCCCTCCGCACTACAGGGGCTTTATTCTCGGATAAATATATTTTAACTTCTATTGTAAGGATTGCTTCGTTAGCTTAACTATCGCAGACTTTTGAATGAACTCGGAGACATTCCAAAGACCCGCTTAAATGCTCTGGAGAAATGAAACGGATCGCCAAAGCCAAGTTCATATGCAATCTGTTTTACTGAGGCATTCGGTGCCTGGAGCATTTGAGCTGCGACGTTCATTTTCAGACGCATCAGGTATTGATAAGGGCTTTGACTGTCGAATCGTTTGAAGAGTCTGCACAGATAAGCACTATCAATACGGCATTCCCCGGCAATCTCATCGAGACTTCGAAGAGTCAAGCAGTTCCTGCGAATGAGTTCTCTGGAACTTTGATATGTGGAAAAAGCCACGGTTGTGTGCTTGTTTTCGATTACGGCCGTCTCGGCAGTTTTCAGAATCAACTGTTGTAATATGGTAGAGCATAACATTGGTGTGTAAGGGCTGTCGGTTTCGCCGTTCATGATCAAGTCCTCGAATATATGCAATATTACCTCCGGTGAGGCCACCTGTACTACATGCCCCGGAGTAAGCCCGCATTTTCGTAATATCTTTCGGGCTCCCGGACCTACAAAATCAACGAAGTATTTCACGAGGGGGTCATCGGGTTTAGTAGAAATCAGATGAGCTATTCCGGGGCCGTAAGAAAAAATTCTTCCAGCAAAGAGGGCATATTCCGAGTCCTTAAGGATCAATTTACCTTTACCACGAGCTACAAATTCAATACAGTAAAAGGGAAAATCCGAACGATTTATCCTATATTCAGGTTGACAGCATTCATAACCGCCACAGACTACGGTTAGGGGCTGGCCCGAACGTAAGGAAGTGTCGAGATAGAAGCGATTGGCATCCGAGACCTGACTGGAGAAAAAATCCGGTATGTTTTTCATATCTGAAGCCATAAAAACCAACTCATTGCAGAGGTCAAAAATCGACATGCATTAGACAACAATTGCTATGTTCTTCATAATAAATACCATTATACTATAAAACTTGAAAAACGAAAGAGTCAATAAAATACAGGCATAGCTTCCCCATGTCTGAATATGCAATATTAATAAGGGCAAAGAAAGGATAAATATGGCAGCGAAGAACAATCCGACGGCGACTTCGGTGTTGAAGAAAGATGATCTGATTGTTATTGCAGGAGCGGGTGGATTTATCGCTGGAGCATTAACCAGACATTTTCATGAGCAGGGATTCACCCGCATTCGCGCAATTGACAAAAAACCTATAACTGAATGGTACCAGCGCGTACCGGGTGTAGAGTGTCTATGCATGGATCTGCAGTATGAAGATAACTGCAGGCGTGCCTGTGAGGATGCTGTCGAGGTTTATAATCTGGCGGCCGATATGGGAGGCATGGGCTTTATCGAGCGATTCCGTGTGGAGTGTCTGCGCAGCATCCTTATCAATACACACATGATTGAATCGGCGTATCGAGCCGGCGCCCGGAGGTATTTCTTCTCATCATCGGCTTGTGCATATAATACCGACCTCCAGAAAGACCCGGACTCGCGAGCGTTGAAGGAATCGGATGCTTATCCGGCGATGGCCGAGCGTGGTTACGGGTGGGAAAAGCTAATGTCCGAGATGTTCTGCCAGGAATACTGGGCCGAACGCGATCTCAAGACATCTATTGCGCGGTTCCATAATGTTTACGGTCCCTGCGGTACATGGGACGGCGGGCGTGAAAAGGCCCCTGCCGCTATTTGTCGCAAAGTTATCGAAGCAAAAGATAAAGGATTAGATGAAATTATTATATGGGGCGACGGGCACCAAACTCGCAGCTTTATGTACATTAACGACTGTGTACATGGTATCGATATGATTATGCACTGTGACGAGCTTATCGCAACACCTATCAACCTGGGTTCAAACTATCTGATTTCCATCAATGACCTGGTCTCATTAGCAGAGAGCATCGGCGGAATCACCTTAAAACGCAAATATGACCCGGATGCGCCCAAGGGAGTAGGCGGCAGAAACAGCGACAATACGTTCATCAGAAAGATACTTGGCTGGGAGCCAAGCACGTCCCTTAAAGATGGTTTGAAGCAGACATACAAGTGGATCGAGAAGCAATATACGGATCGCAAGGCGGGCAAACGTACCATCAGTTAAAAACCGGGATTCTAACGATGCGATATGTAAGATAAAACGCATATCAGTTGATTACTTATCGGGATTGTGAACATCTAAGACAAGCGTATGAGGATAAATAAAAAACTCCAGATTACCGATGTTGTCGGGAAGCTGCCATACAGAATCGCTCTCGCCGGTGGATGGATCGACCAGCCCTTTATCTCTAAACACAATCCGTCGCCACCCGGTTCTATGGTTGTTGTCAGCGTCGAACCGCAGTTTATGTTTATGGAGCGAGCCGGCATATGTATCGGTACCCGCAATATCGCCCTGGAACTGTGGAAGGATGGTGTGCCTGACCGTGAATCCGGCGAGCTTGTGCAGGAGCTCTACGCCGCTGAAAATAAAGGAAAGGCCGAGCCATCAGGCTCACAGGATATGATTGGTTTAATCTATCCGGGTATTAGTCGGTTGGATTATGATTTCAAACATCAGGGAGGTATCTTCCCGCAATATATCGAGTCGAATAATGACCCGGAGATTGCTTCCTGGCTGGAAACTGTTATTCATGTCCTTCCGGTTGTACAGCGGCCGGATGGTTACAATCCGCTCGAAACAAAAAACCTTCAGCCGGATTGGATTGCCAGACTCGGGCAATCAGGCAAAACCTGCTATGATGCTATTATGGCTCGGGATATTGAAGCACTGGGCGAATCAATGAATGAGTGTATGCTGTGCTGGGAGACAATCCTGCCCGGTACGGTTCGTCATCATACGTTAAAAGTGGACCTGCTGTCATTGCTGGAATACTACCAATCCAAATATTCAGGAGCTATGTATTCAGGTTGTGGCGGCGGTTATCTATATGTTGTCTCGAATAAATCCGTTCCGGGCGCTTTCCATATTAAAGTGAGAATTAAACAATAATGACTAACGCCGAGAAGTGTGTTGTTGTGTGCGGTAGTTTTGACGATATTCGATCATCCGACATACGTTTTCTGCAGGAGGCGTCTCATTTTGGTTGCTTACATATTTTATTGTGGGATGATGAATCTTTACTATCTGCAACAGGTGAGGAACCCAAATTTCCCCAACACGAGCGTCTTTACTTTCTGCAGGCGATTCGTTTCGTCGATAAGGTTCACTTAGTGACGCAAAAATCGAATAACCAAGAGCTTTCATCAGTAGATGGTGTTTATCCGAATATATGGGCTGTTCGGCAAAGTGACGACACCCCTGCCAAACAGGCCTTCTGCTCAAGTAAAGGGCTGGATTACCGAATTTTATTTAAAAGAGATTTAATGGGATTTCCAGATACCCTCGAAACAGAACCTTATGAAACTGTCCGAAAGAAGGTGTTGGTTACGGGTTGCTACGATTGGTTTCATTCGGGTCATGTGCGATTTCTGGAGGAAGTGTCGGAACTGGGCGATGTGTACGTTGTAGTGGGCCACGATGCCAACGTGCGGGCCTTAAAGGGAAAAGGACATCCCATGTTTCCACAGGACGAACGCCGCTATATGGTTCAGTCCATTCGTTTTGTCAGGCAGGCATTGATCTCAACCGGCTACGGCTGGCTTGATGCGGAACCCGAATTGAAGATAATAAAACCGGACATATATGCATTGAATGAGGATGGCGACAGGCCGGAAAAACAAAGGTACTGTAAAGAGCATGGTATCGAATATGTCGTATTAAAACGACTGCCCAGGGAAGGACTCCCAAAACGAGAGAGTTCTGTGCTACGCGGTTTTTAATAAAAGCTGTTTAATTATATATCGATCAAAATATCAGAATCCTACATTATATCTATAACATGTATTCGAGTTCTGTTCTCCGTTTCAATGAGAGGTTCATATGAAAGCTATATTCAAAAGATACTGTAAGTGTATGGAACTCAAAGATGACCATGTACTGATCGAAGAATATAAGAAGCTTCATGCAATGGGAGCCGTCTGGCCCGAGATCACATCCGGCATGAAAGAGGTCGGTATCATAGACATGGAAATATATATCTCAGGCACTACCCTGTTTATGATTATGGACACAAAAGCGGATTTAGATCACGACCGTGCTATGGCCGAATTAGCAACGTTGCCGCGCCAGGCAGAATGGGAAGCTTTGGTATCGCGGTACCAAAAAACACACAGCAATGCATCCGCCGGTGAAAAATGGCGAATAGTCGAACGAATATATAAAATGGACCAGAAAAAAGATCATCGCCCTGAAGACGGATATATAGAAGAAATAGAATTCTAAGCGGCAGTTTCGATATTCAGAGTTCGGTACACCACGGTTGGATTCTTACAAAGATATAAACAAAACACAGACAGCCGGAACGCAAAACCTTCCGGCTGTCTGTTTTAATCCTCTATTCAACTTAGCAACAAATAAACATTCCTGTTGTCTGAAAATCTATTCAACTACTTCAACTTCTATCACACCTGTCAACTCAGCACCAAGTGCGTCCTTTATGTTATATGTGAACTGATCAACTCCTGTAAAGCCGGCAGGCGGAGTATAACTGAACGTAGCACCACCCGGATCATTAATAATGCCGCCCTCACTGCTGGTCAAATCGACAAAATAAAAGTCTATCGAGTCCCCATCCGGATCGCTGGCTTTCCAAAGTATGCTTGATACCGAAATAGTAATGGATTGATTCCGACTGGTTGTAACCTTAAAGATTGGGGCTACAGGCGCCTGATTTTCCGCAGTTACCGTTAACTGAGCAACATCGCTGGTTATCGAGTCGGAACCGCTGGTTACTACTACCGAGTAGGAACCGGCCGAACTATTACTTACAGGATCCAAATTCAAGATACTTTTTGCGGCATTAGGATCGTTAATTGGACTGTTGTTAAATAACCACTGATAGGATAACGGTGGTCTGCCTGTAGCAACAACCGATAGAGAGGTCTTGCCCCCGTTACGCACTGTTGAGTTCTGCGGTAGTGTGATGATATTCGGCTGACCTGCCGGTAGCGCCAGGCCCACGCCATACAATTCAACACGCAAGGGACCGAAGGAATCTCCTGGATTGGGGACGTTATGCTCACCTGTGTTGCTCAGCACAAAATCCAGCGTATTCAGGCCGAGGACAAATCCCTCGGTGATTACAAATTCCTGGGACACCTTGTGTGGTACTTCAGAGGTGTTAGTGATGCCCGTGGATTGACCGTTAAGCAAAATATCCTCTCCAATTGTGTCCAACATCCAGGACCCTTCCAACACGGCAGTGTTAGGATCGGCCGAATTAATCAGGAATTCGGTGTGATAAACATAGCGGCCGAGGGCTATGCTGGTGATATTAATAGGACTGATCCACGAAGAATCTGGACCATTCCATACAAAGACCGGTACGGGCCATTCATCCGACCAGACTATAGTATCGGGGCCCAAGTTTTCAAGATCGTTACTGTCTGCGAGTTGATAGTGTGGATCTATGGATCCACCGGGTAATATGGCACCAGAGTCATCGACTCCTGTGCTGTACAGTTCGGAGAACAAGGCACCTATTGTGACCTGAGCCGCATCGCTGATAGCAGTACCATGCTCATTGGTTACAATAACCCGATACTCACCATCATCGTCAAATGTTACATTTGGAATCACCAATGCGTCATTGACTTCATTAGGAAGGTTGACATCATTGAACTGCCACTGATAAGACATGGGAAGCGCTCCGGAAACCAAAGGCTGGAGTTTCAGCGTCTCACCAAAACCAACCAATTTATCCGCTGGCTGCACAGTAAATTCGGGAGCAAGACTCGCTCCCTCACTTGTAAAGAGCATCTCATCTGCCTCACGGTCGATACTGCTGATACGGACTTCATCAATCAGACCTTGAAATCCCTCGCCGGTTGGATTGCGACCGCTGGTTCCGATAACAAACTGAGGTTCACCTCCTAAATCGGCCTGCATATTGAATTCCGCCAGCATAGCCGCCTCTGTCTTGCTCTTGTCGACCAAGGTCCAGTAGAGCTTCAAATTGCCGTCCATGCCCTGGGCGCCGTTATAAGTCACAGCTATATGGTACCATTGACCTTGAACAGCGGCGTTAGGACCGCTGGAAGGAAGCGGAGCAGTAAGGCTTTGAACGCCGTTGGCCAGCAAGATAAATTCCAACTGACCCGAGTTAGTAATGCGGAACTGCCAAGCTCGTACATCCAGACCGCCGGCCCTATCACCACAAATAATATTCATATTATTGGGAGGCGATAACGGATCTACATCAGGTCGGATGATCGCTTCGAATGTGAACGCCCCATTAGAGCCGGTGAACGCTCCTATGGATTGAATATCAGCAGTGGCATATAAATTATTACCTGTTTGCATCGCACTTGTAAAACCCTCAAAGGAGGGATTACCCAAAGTGGCATCTCCTTGAAGTGTCAATGTCATGGGAGTGTATGCTGTTTCATCGATAACAGTATTGCTATCTGCCGGATCATCAAAATGCCACAAGTGTAATGTCTGGCCGTCTTCTTCATACGGACCTACGTGTGTACGGCTAACGAACTGCATCTCATTGGGATAACGATCCAGAGTGCTGATACGGACTTCATCGATCAAACCCTGAAATCCCTCGCCTGCGGGATTGCGGCCGCTGGTGCCTACTGCCAATAATGGTTCACCTCCAAGGTCGGCCTGTAAATTAAATTCCGCCAGCAGATTTGCTTCCGTCCGACTCTCGTCGAGCAGTGTCCAATAAATTTTCAGGTTTCCATCGACTCCTTCAGCACCTGTGTAAGTTACGGCCACGTGGTACCACTGACCCTGCAATGCTGTGTTCGGTCCACTTGATGGAAGCGGAGCCGTAAGAGTCTGAACCCCACCGGCCAGCAGGATAAATTCCAACTGGCCCGCAGGAGTTAAACGAAGCTGCCAAGAACGAGCATCCAGTCCGCCTTCGCGGTCGCCACAAAGGATCTGCATATTGTTAGGTGGTGCCAGAGGATCGACATCCGGGCGAATGATAGCCTCAAATGTAAAAGCCCCGCCGAATCCAGTCCAGACTACATTAGAGACAGGTTGAATACCGCCGCTGGCATAAGCTCCGTTGCCTGCTTGTAATGCGTTTCCAAAATTATCCGCTGATACTGCATCAAGTGTGGCTGTTCCCTCCAGAGTAAGGGGAATAGAATTTGTCGCCACCTCGTCATCGATGGTATTATTTATTGTAAGCGCATCGAAATGCCATAGGTGGTAGGTATAGTCATCCACCCGATACGGACCTACAATAGCCGCACGGGAGACTACTGTATTGCCCAAAAGGCAAAGCACGACCACGAAAAATAATTTTGAAGTTTTCATACTTGTCCTCCTTTTCATAATACAATTTGTATATTTCACATGGTATACGTATTTTTATTCATTATTTTATGTTTGTCAAACATCATTAGAAAGGGAAAATACACCGAATTCGTCAACTTCTTAGCATGTCCATTTTCAGTCTACCTTCCACCGTTTGTGGTTTTGCAAGATTTCTGAATGCATTAACTGTCTTTATACGTGTAGTATACCAGATAACAGTTATTTAGATCAACTACCAACAAATAGAAATAATCCTGTTTATTGGCTAAACCACCTTTGAGAGAAACTGGTTCTCATGGCACAGATGGATACTTTTAAGGATTAAAAAGAAGCAATTCCGCTAACTTTTGTCTACATAAGCGAAGGCATATCCTGTAATAAATCTTCTGCATCCGATCAGTTCGAAACAAAACAAAGAATATATCCGTATAGACGTCGTGCGTTGGATGAATAAAGACGTACAAAATTGCGGACCGAATCATCTTTCATATGGCCTGCTGTATCACCCTGATTTGGTTTGTCAGTCATTGTATAAAATATGCATTAATAGCAATTTTTTGCCCTTTTCCGAACCATTTAAATAATATATGTAATAAACAATAAAAGATTAGAAAAAAATCATCATTTATCTGTGAAAATATGCAAAAAGCGTGCAGGGTAGTGTTGTGTTTTTAAGACTACCGTTTCTTATTTGTGTCTTTCCCGCTCAGATACATCTGTATATATAGAATATAAAAGGGATTATAATAAGGCTGTCTTTTTTGATGTTTTTTATATCAAGCCGGACACATTTGATGCGAGTGGTCGGATTTCCGATGTTCATAATTAACTCTCCTAAGTAAAAAACTGATTTAAATTTGGTCATGTATATTGTTTCAATTTGTAAAACAATAGAACAAAAACCAAAGTGCTTTATCATTCTGTCAAAACAAAACTTAAATTTTTATTTTTTAACACGAAAATTAGTTTTTATGGCGATTTTTCCTTTTTTTCCGGGCTTTTCTGTGTTAAAATAAACATAGACATTAAAAGGAAGGATGGATTTTTTATTGGGTGCATGAGCCGACATGTTCACGATACTTCTATAAATTCAACGGCCATTGCTTTACTACTTATTTTCTGGAAAGGAGATTAAAGATGAAAAAGTTATATTTATTTGTGTCACTGGTGTGTTTTTTAAGTAGTAGTGTATGGGCCTCTAACGATTTTAGTGGTGTAGGCAATTGGGCGGATCCCAATATATGGAGCACAGGATATGTACCGAGTGGTGAGGAAGAGGTCAAGGTCCGCGGGGGGGATACTATCTGTACATTAGACACAAGCACCGGAGATTGGGGCGTCGGTCAGAGGATGAGAGTATATGAGGGGGCAACTTTAATAATTGAAGAAGGAGCTGAATTGCTTGGTGCCGGCTGGATGCGTGTAGGCGCCAGTAATCCCGGCTACGTGGAGCAAAAAGGAGGACTTGTACAAATCCAGAACGGAAAAGATGATGCCAAGCTTGGTATAGGAGACCAGGGAGATTCCGATGGTTACTATACTATCAGCGGTGGAACCTTAACATACGCAGAAGGTAGTGCGGGTGATTTAATCGTCGGAGCCAGAGCAGGCAAAGGCAAACTGACAATAATCGGTACAGGCCCGACAATTCTGATGAATAACCTGACTGTCGGAGATCGCGCCGGTGCTTCTGGTACTATCGAATTCCAGGTTGATACCGATGGTGTCAGTCCGATTGTCCTTGCAGGTAGTGTTTCTATCGACCCTTCAGGCGATGTGACGACGGCAGATCTGCTTATAAGTGCAATTGCTGCACCTCCCATGTCTAATATTACTTTAGTAGATGCCCCGGAAGATGCTGATGCTCCGAATTTTTTTGACACAGTAAACGGCATCCCGGCTGAAGACGGAGCTACTGTGCTTCTGACCTCCGGCGGAGTCGGCTATTATTATCATTTGTCTTATGCTCGTGGTGGGACTAACGATATTGTGCTTGTATTCGATTATTCTGTAGGTTTTATTCCCGTTAGCCTGGGAGCTGTGGGTGATATCACGGTTTGCAACGATGAGAGATATGGGCCGGACCAAAGCAATAGCGGCTCAGGTCTGGAGGCGCGTAATATTCCGGAAAGACGCAACGTGACAATAATCAGCTATGATATCTCCGGTCTTTGTCTTATGGAAGGTGAGTATTTCTCGAATATGAGTTTCAGTCATTTCAGTCACGACGAACATGGCCAAGTGAATGTTTACGGTATCATAGAGGACCTGGATCTTCTGGATGTCGAGTCGCTGACCTGGAATACCGCACCCGGTGTTCAGAATGATCCGACTCCGGAGCTTGGAGCTCCGGTCGCACTGGATTATGCAGATCTAACCGATGTGCTGTTGACGTTCTCCGGACCCGGGGAAACAGGGGTAAGGTTCTCAACCGACACAAGCGATGCGTTGGCAGATTTTCTCAACAGTGATACTGATGGGATAGTTACGTTCCTGATTGCGGCCGGTGCCGAAGATACTCAGTTGATCGTCCAATCAAGGGAGCATGAGGCCGGTGGCTCGCTCCTCAAAGGTGAGATTATTCCGCCCAGGCCTATTGCGATTGATCCCGGTAATGATGATCTGGTTGCATATTATACGCTGGACGGCGATGCAGCCGATAGTTCCGGCAACGGGCTGGACGGCACCATTATGGGTGACCCGAATTTTGTCACAGACGATGCAGGAACATATCTGCAGTTGGATGGCATCGATGATTATGTGGACATGGGCAATGATCCGAACTTCTTCGACATCACCGAACAAATTACTTTATCTGCCTGGGTTAAACCCAATGATATCGGCAACGAGCAGGATAATCCCTGGATCGGCAAGGGAGACAAGAGCTTTGCCCTCAAGGGATTTAGAAGGGGAAATACTGTTGAGTTCTTTATTTACGACAGCACCTGGGTGACAGTACGTGCCGATGTGGCCCCTTCCTTCAACGGCCAGTGGCATCAGGTGGCAGGTACTTTCGACGGCAATGCATTGAAGTTGTATATCGATGGTAACCTGGCTACTATAACGGAGTATGAAGAAGGCATTGCATTAAGCACCAGCAATGTCAATATAGGCAAAAACTCCGATAAATCCGACCGCTTTTATGAAGGAGCCATTGATGAGGTCATGATCTATAACCGAGCTTTGTCTGCAGGTGAGGTGACATATCTTGCCGGCATGTGATATAGCTGTTCAAATGTAAATATAAGTGTTTGTTTTGAAAACTGGAAATATTTGTAGGAATTGTGCAAGACAGGAGGTGATATTTCGAAGGTAGTTTTTAGTCAGTGTAATTGCGTATGTGGTTGCTACGGGCAATTAGCTGTCAAACGTATAGTCATAGTGTATATTATTAACTAATCTTTTAGGAGTAGGTTTTTTATGTATAGAAAAGTAATCTATCTAATCTCGTCCATACTTGTCCTGGTTTTAGCGGGCAACATTCATGCCGCCGAAACGTTTATTTGGGACAATGGTGGAGAAGGTTCCCTGTGGAATGTGCCGGAAAACTGGGATCCCGATGGAATACCGGGCTCTGAGGATACGGCTCGGCTCAACACGCCGGATGCAAATTGCGTCATTGACTCCTCTGTAGTCGCTGAATGTTCAACTGTTCAGGTTGATAGTAACAGCTATTTGAATATAACAGGTGGTACTCTTACCAGTCAGGGTAATATTCAAGTAGGAAATCCAGCCAATAGTAATGCCACTTTAATTATGAACGGCGGAACTGCAAACTCGGTTAGCGGAAGACTCTGGGTTGGAACAAACGGTACAGGCACCTTCATTATGAATGACGGTGAAATGAACATTTTCGATAAAATTGAGGTCGGGAAAAATGCAAGTGGTGTTGGCGAAATATATATGTACGGCGGCACGGTGACTTTCGCGGGTGAATCATCAGGAACCGACATTGAGATTGGGAAATATGGGACCGGAGCCATCTATATGTACGGTGGTGTGCTTAACATTGAAGATCGAATCAAATTAGGGCAGTCAGGCGGTACCGGTAGTTTATATCTATATGGTGGAACCATTAACGCCAGCAATATGAATGGAGTGGATCAAATCTCAGGGAATGCCCTGATAGATATTACAGAAGGTACTCTCATATTCGGTACTGATAGAAGGTCAGTAGTAAACGACTATATCAACAATGGATTACTGGTCGGTTATGGTGGCTTGGGTATAGTGAATGTGGTCTATACAGCAGAACCAAATCAGACCACGGTAACAGCCTCTAATCTTTCGCCGGAACTTGCCTGGGACCCAAGTCCGCGTAACCATTCTACAGCAGAGCGGCCGTCAAGTGGTATTTCTCTTACCTGGTCACCTGGCGATTATGCAGGTTCCCATGATGTGTACTTCGGTACGGATCCTAACGCCGTTAATGATGCCAACAGCATTCCAGGGCTGTGGCCGGAATTCAAAGGCAATCAGGATCCCTGCAGCTTCGATCCGGGACCTCTCGAGTTAGGCCAGACTTATTACTGGCGGATTGATGAGGTCAATGACTTAGATCCGAACAGTCCATGGAAAGGTATTGTCTGGGAGTTTACAGTGGCTGACTATATCGTTGTAGATGATTTTGAGTCCTACGATTTAATCGAGGGTGGAACCGGCGACATGGTTTATTTTGTATGGTCGGATGGTTATGCAGATCCGTCGGTTAATGGCTCCACCATCGGTTATACTATGGGTAATTCTCTTGAAACTGATAAAGTACATAGTGGTGAGCAGTCGGCACCGCTACAATACAACAACCGTTACGCAACTTATTCAGAGATTACGGTGAACCTGGGCGTTCTGGGGATTGGCCCGGATTTGGCCGCAGATAATCTTCAAACATTATCCCTGTGGTTCTATGGTGGTTCAAGTAATTCTGCAGAACAATTGTACGTGAAGCTTAATGGTGGGAAAGTGAATTATGATACTCCGATTAATCTGAAAACGTCGATTTGGCGGGAGTGGAGTATCGACCTTGCAGATTTCGGTATTGATCTGAGTAATGTTACCGATCTCGCTATTGGATTTGACAGGGCCGGCACAGTTGGCGGCACAGGTACCTTATTAATCGATGATATAAGGCTATATATAGCCGCAGAAGAGGAAACTCAGTAAGAGTAAGAATTGTTGATAATTCTCTTACAGGTTTATGATAGATTTAGGTTTCCCGTATCATATCTTTCTAATGGTACGGGAAGCCTATTTAAAAAAGTTTATGGTTATTTTGGGGGAAAGATAAAGAAGCGCCTATTCAAGAAAAATCAAATATCTGCATCGACTTTTCACAAGTCATTAATTTCAAAAAGAATGGCAAATTGATTATCTTGAATAATTACTCAAACTGACCGATTTTAGGCCGCGAGGAGTTTTTCCAGGCGGCGAATAACAGGTTTTTCATGACTATATTTTATAACATCTTGAACGTTCTCCCGCCAAACCATCCGA
>Ga0315555_1000826_pt1 | contig 22284 bp, 25 predicted proteins | sample SalMarSW160380MG_FD_202113 | JGI IMG/M metagenome (GOLD analysis project Ga0315555, IMG submission 202113) | Salt marsh sediment microbial communities from the Plum Island Ecosystem LTER, Massachusetts, United States - Salt Marsh Sediment SW1603-80 ... | reverse complement strand
GTTATCAAAAATCAAGGAATCCAGAATAGCTAAGGATGTTGAAATTGGAGCTAATGTAATAATAAAAAATGCTGTTATCATTGAGAAGGGGACTGAAATCGGTTCAGGGACAGTTCTTAATGGTCCGTTATATATTGGTCCCAAAACCTATATTGGAAATAACACTTTAATTCGTGATCATTGTTCTATTGGAAAGGAATCAATAATTGGCTTTTCAAGTGAAATTAAGAATTCAGTATTATTTGATGATGTGAAAACCTTTGGCCTTTGTTATGTTGGTGATAGTGTTATAGGAGAAAATACGCACTTATCTTCAGGTGTAATTACAGTAAATACAGAGACACCTAAACGAGAAATAACCATGAATGTTAATGGAAAAACACACAATACAGGTTTTATGAAACTTGGAGCAATTATTGGAGACAACTGCGAAATTGGTGTTAATACTCTTATCTTTCCTGGAAAGAGAATTGCTTCTAATAGTATAGTTTTACCTGGTACATCTATAACAGAGGATATGTTAGGAGATAATTCTTAATAAAATAAATAATAAAAGAAAAAGAAAATAAGAGACAGAGTGTTTCTTAGTTCCTAGTAATCAGCATAATCAGTTATCTCAAGAAGTGTAATGATTTGTAATAACATTGTTCTTGCATGAGCTGGACAATTTGGGTCTTGAGATATTTCATCTAGGATTTCTATTGCATTGTTTGCTTTAACTGCTATACTTAATTCAGGATCTGGATCTCTTATGATTTCAAGTGAAGTTGTAGCTGCTCTTCTTATATTTCTTGGAACAGTTGTATCCTCACTTATTCTTTCTAATAGCTGAACAGCTTCATCTACTTGTTCTAGGGTTTCATCGCTCACTTTTAACACCCCTTCAAAATCTTATGTCCAGTATTCTGTCATACTCTCGCTTTTTTAATCATTTCGGTGTTAAATAGAAAATAAGATAAGAAAAGAACAAATATCATCCTAATTATTTAATCAATGATTTTTTAACCAGCGTACATATTTACTTATTCCTTCGCTTATTGATGTAGAGAGATTCCAACCAAGTTCTTTGAGTTTTTTAATGTCTACAGAGGTAAAAGTGACGTCTCCTTTCCATCCTCTTTTACCACCAGTGAATGAATAATTAACATTTGAAAGACCAAGTATTCTAACTAGTTCTTCTGCAACTTTCAATACTGAGGTTGTCTCATCTGAACTGACATTATAAACTTCAAATCCTTTTTGCATTTTTTTGTGAATTAATGCAAAAGCTTCAACCGTGTCATCAATATAGAGGTAACTTTTAGCTTGAGTTCCATCACCAAGAATTTCCAGCTCTTTAGGATTTTTCTTAAGTTTGTGATAGAAATCATAAATTACGCCATGAGTAGATCGAGGTCCATAGATATTACCTAATCTCAAAGAGGTAATATTAAAGCCATAAAGTGAAGAATAACTTGAGCAATACATTTCCGCTGCCGCTTTAGCTGCTCCATAGTTACTTATAGGTTTTAGAGGATAATGTTCAGGTGTAGGGTGAACATCAGGTTCTCCATAGACTGTACCAACCGAACTAGCAAAAATAAGATTGTTAATATCCCTTTTTCTCATAAATTCTAGTATATTAAAAGTGCCAATTACGTTAGTTTCAAAATCAATTCTAGGGTTATTGACACTGAATTTCACATCAGGTTGAGCTGCAAGATGGAAAATACCATCATAATTACTATCTAAAGACAACAAATTTTCATAATTTTGAACGCTTATTTTGTGAAAATCTGCTTTTTTCTTTTCTATATACGTCTCGAGGTAACTTAAATCGCTTTTCGCTGATAAATCATCAACAACTGTTACGAAAAAACCATTTTTTATAAGCAGATCCACTATATGAGAACCGATAAAACCACACCCTCCAGTAACCAAGATGTTTTTAGAAATGGGAATTACCTCCAATTTTAATCTAATCAAGTGCTTTCGAGAAATTTTCCAATTCTGTTAAGAAAATCTCGACTTCATCCATAGTATTATAGATATAAAGCGAAGCTCTTGTTACACCTTCTCCCTTACCAGGATTCAAACCAATTTGATACTGGAATGGATGAACGCACATATTTCCAGATCTCATCAGTATTTTGTGATTTGGTATCATATCATTGAAATATTCAGTTACATCATTATGGTTCATCACATCTGATTTTGGTCTAAATGATACAAGTGCTGCTCTTTGTTTATAGTCTAGTGGTCCCAATACTTCAAATTTCTCTAACTCTAGAATCCCTTCTAATAATCGTTTCGAAAACGATTGCTCTCTATTATGTATATTCTCCATACCTATTTTCTGCAGATAATCTACAGCTGCTCCTGCGCCTAACATACCCCCATAGTTCTGCAATCCTGCTTCGAACTTATGAGGTGGTGGAAGGTATTTTGGAGTAATTTTTCCATTTTCATAGATGACATCTTCAATTACATCTCCACCTACGAGAAACATATCTAGTTGTTCTAATAATTCATATTTTCCATAAAGCGCACCTATACCAGTGGGGCCGCACGCTTTATGAATACTTAGAGCACTGAAATCCACATCTAATTTCTTAACGTCGAGTTTATTATGTGGAGCAAATTGAGCTTCATCAGAAACCACCCAAGCACCATGTTCATGAGAAATTTTTACAACGTCTTCTAAAGGTGCAACAGTTCCAGTTAGGTTAGATGCATGCACAAAAGAGACAATTTTAGTTTTATCGTCTATCTTTTCTTCAAAATCTGCAGAATTGAATGTGCCATTGGGATGTGCATCTACAATTCTTAATTCACATCCAACTTCTTGACACTTTTTAAAAAATGGAAGCATTCCACTATGATGTTCTAGTGATGTAGTGACAATGTTTTCATCTTTCTTTATTGGTAGAGTCGCTGCAATGATATTCAATGCTTCAGTTGCATTTCTTGTCCAAACAATCTCATTATGACTCCTTGCATTAATAAAACGTGTAATCTTCATACGAGCCTCTTCTGTAAGCTGACTTGTTTCCAAACCTAAACTGTGTGTTGACCTTCCAGCTCCACCACAAGCTCCTAGATGTCTGTAATAATATTCCATAGCTTCCCAAACTTGAACTGGTTTGAGAGACATGCAAGCAGAATCAAAATATATCAAATTCTTTCCTTCATAAAGTTCGCTTAAAACAGGAAAATCTCTTCTTATACGAGCCCAAACTACCATTTTATCATCACTACTCTGAAGCTTCAAGTAATTTCCAAGCAAATCCTTCAGAAGTCCATTTTCTCTCCACAATACCTTCTTCAACAAGCTGTTTTCCAGCTAAAATAACATCTCCTCCCGAAGAACATCCTGCACACAGATCAGGGAATAAATCTCTCATAGCCATGATTTCTTTTGTTGTAGCAGGATTTTTTTCTTTTAGTATTGCAATCACACACTTAATGTTTCTTTCTTTGAATTTGCCCATACTATCATAAGACCAGTTTTGATTATAAATTTAAATCATTCTACTAATGTAAAATGAAGAAATGGAGGATTCAGAAAAATTCAGAAAGTGATTGTTGTCCTTTTATTTTTAAAGGAGTAGATGAGAAAGACATCAAATGACCAATAATCTTAGATAGATTACTAACATAGAGACTATTGTTAGATTTTGTAACTAGAAGTTTTCCTTTAGTACCAACAATTTCCCCTGTTATCTGAAAACTTTTCTCAACCTCATTCAAAATAGGATTACTTTGTAGGGAAGGAATCTCACCGTAGTATGAGGCTAGTTTGTGCTCTTTATTTAATAAATCTGAATCAGCTGTCCCATAACCACTTTTTGAAATATATGAATTTACATCTTCTACTACAGTTCTAAAATCAGGTATAGACTTTGAAAGATCAAAATTAAGTTGTCTAGCTTTAGTTGTTTTGCGGATCATTTGAGAAATCTGAAGATCTGAAGATATAGCTTTTTCCAAACTTCTTGCTACAAAACCATTTTTAGCTCTTATAACTTCAACAGCTAAATCAGCTCCTTGATTTATCCATCGTTTTAATGGATTGAAAGAAACACCGACTTTTACATTATTTGCTATAAGTGCAATATAGACAGAACAAGGATTATTTCTACAATATTCATAAGCTTGTGGATTTTGAGTACAATTACCAAAAGGTTTACTAGCATCACAGAATAAGAAGCATTTCTCGAAATCTTTCTGTTCACAGCTATAACATCTATTATATTGATTTTCTACGCTCTTATCACATAAATAGTATTTTTGTTTATTTATTGAATGACCTATACATTTTTTCTCTTCATATATTTTTAGATGGAATTCATCACCTGGTGTAAGAAACTTCTTGAAAGTTTGATTAGGTGCTGTATCCAAGTCTCTAAAGATAAGATATGCATAGGGAGGGGTTGCTGGATCCCATTTTGTAGCAATCAAATGTTTGTTCAACAACATCTCCACTTTTATTTGTCTGACAAGATAAGAATCTGTTCTACTCCTTCAGATAACTGCTTTTTACAATTTTCGAATATTGAATAGATTTTTTCTTTCAATTGAGAGGATATAATGCCACGTTCTAAAAGTTGTTTTATAACACCATCGTCCATTTCTTTAATTTCATTGTCTTTTTTAATTAGCTCAAGACCTAAATCTATGTATCTCAACTTTCCACCATCACAAAGATCGATAGGAGTCACAATTTTAACAATTTGCCCTAGTAACATATCACCTCTTGAAATTTTAACATGAATTGACCAACTTCCTTCTTTTACAATAGTTGAAGATGTATCTCCTTGTTTTATATCCACATCCAGATTGTGATGTGCCCCTCTAGAAGATCTAAAACTTCTCTTTATATACAAAACATCTGCATTCCAACTCAGTTGACCTAGTATTCTTTCTTGAGGAGGTGAAGTCAAATTATACTCTTGAAGATAGATAATAGAATTTTCACTGAAATCTTTTTCCAAAATTAATTCCTTTAAAATACTAGCCAGTTTGTTCCCATCAAAATCAGAAGCTATTCTTTCCGCAAATTGAGTTGTCAATTTTAATTCTGGAGAATAAGACATAAACCAGTGATACATAGGAATACTGGGAACAATCTCATTACGAACGGAAGTAATTTCTTCTTTGGCAGCTTTAACAAATAAGACATGAGCAACTGTTTGTCCAGGTTGCAAAATACCAGGACCATAAGAAGATCCGGATATAAGTAAATCAAGTTCCTCCGCTCTTTGGACCAACTGATCTATATCTGCTTGAATAGCTTCTCTAGATGCTTTTGTTGCACTTGTTCTCATAATTAAACCATGGTCCCTAGGTCGCAAATCTTTTCCTAATGCAAATAATTTATCTCTATCAATTTTTGGTAATTTTCTAGAGACTCTAACAAAATTAGCATCGCGTTCAAGAATAACTGATTGACCTGGAAAATGAACAACCGTTGAACAAACTGGTAATTGGTCTTCAAATATATTGAGTTGTTTAATTTGTACTACAACTTTCTGACCTTTATGGAAATTTGAACCAAATAAAATAGCGTTAACATTTTCTCCTATGTCAATTACAGACAAGTTTTTTTCATTATTAATATGAACAACTTTTCCATTATATACAGCATGAAGTTGGACAGGATGTTGAAGGATAATAGAATCAGGTAGTTTCTTATGTAGAAGGGCAGTTAATGCAGAAACATATTCTTCTTCTCCTTCAATAGATATGCCATAACCACCAAGTATGTCTTGAATTTCAAGATCATAAGGATCTATTTTATCTTGTACTTTAAACACTTCAATCTGTTCAGGGAGGGCTTGAACAAGAGTGTAATTCAAGTTTTCAAAAATCAATTTAATGAGAGCAATATCATAAATGCTCCTTACACGAAAGGTTGGAGAAACCATTACAAATCACCTATAGGCAGAAAATAGTTGAAGCGAATAAAAACTTAATGAAACAAAAGTTTCTAACAACACCATAAGATGAATTTAATTTGCTAGTATTAAAAATGAAAAAGATTAAGTGGAGCCAGGACGGGGATTTGAACCCCGGAGGCATTTGCCAGAGGTTTTCGAGACCACCGCCGTACCGCTTGGCTATCCTGGCAGAAATCCATGAAACACAATGATGGTTGGGTATAATTAATGCTGGAATAAAAAAATCTTTGTGTGATTTATCTTATTTTTCTATTCTTATAAATTGCCTACTTCCGCAACTTTTACAACCTTTAGACGAACAATTTGAACAATAATAGAGTCCGCATTTAGCACACTTAGATGTTGCTTTATTACCGCAGCTAGAACAGCTTTTAACAATAACTCTTCCTTTAACTTTTATTCCAAGATATGCAATCCCCACTACACCACCAAGAACTGCGATAACTATTATGATTGTTCTAAAAACTCGCCAAACAGGGCTTGTATTAGGGGTAGAATCTCTAACAACTTTATACACTGTTACATTGAAGTATTCAATTAAATCTGAATCTACAGTCCAAGAGACAAGAGGTTTTACTTCTCCTACTTTCATACCTAAAACAGCATCGACAAAATGCACATTTACTGCATTCGAATTAACCTCGCATTGAAATGGACCAGATTCAGTGTATTCTACCTGGAATTCACCATTTCTGTAACTCACAAAGCCTGTATTAATAACATCATCATATTCGACTCCCGCATATTTATCATAGGCACTTACTGAAAGTAAGGTATTGAATAGAAGAATAGAGACCAAACCTATAAGGATAATAGAAGAACGAATATGCTTCATTGAATGAGGTGAGATATAGAAACTTAAAAAAATTTCGAAGTATACGATTTATTTATACCTAATCAATGATCTGCCTTTACAATTTGGACATCCATTAGAAAAACATTTATTACAGAAACTTTTACCGCAACTCTTGCATTTACCAACAGCAAGAGATTTACAATTTGAACATCGTTTACCAAAAATCTTAGGTGAGTACCTATATACTAAATAAGAAGCACCAATAACAGCACCTAAACCAAGAACCACTCCTAAAATGATTAACAAAGTTCTTCCTAAATCCCCACCAGAACTAGGGTAAACATCAGTATAGGGATAATGATTGATTGCGTAAATTTTTAGATTTTGATAAACCAAAGTTTCCCCAGCATACACCCCATATGTAGGATCAGAAGGAAGGAAACCTTTTTCTGGAGGGATTACTACATTGTTTTTTGTTTGTCCATTTTTCATTCCTAATAGTACATCAAACAAACCAGGAGGATTAACAATTTCTGGTGCAAAATTAATTGAAATTGCATTGTCTTCTGTTATTGTTTCAATTAATAACGAATTAACATAGAGCTGATAACCATAATCAACAAAATCTCCTTGTTCTAACACATATTTATCAGCATAACATGGAGCATAATTAGTAAAAGGTGCGACTATAATAGGCAAAAACAATATTAGTAACAAAGCATAGCGCTTCATCAAACCTAAAGGCAACCAACAAAATAAAAAGCTATCGAATTGTTATTCAGTAAATAAAAGTAGAAAGATAGCCTATAAACCCGGGATCAATTATAAAATTAAAATTTCTGTATATTAAATTTGAAGAAAAATAAGATTGGCGAGGCAGCCGGGATTTGAACCCGGGTCGAAGGAGTGACAGTCCCCCATCATGGGTCAGAAAAGGTACACAACCTTTCTCTTTAGGCCGAGCTAAACTACTGCCCCGTCTTTTTAGCTTCGTTTCTTTTCTCCTTCTTTTTGTTTTTTAAATATGTCGATTAATTCTAAAAAGGTTGAATTAAATCAAATTACGCTTTTCATGAATGCATCCTAATATACACTTACTAGTATCTGTTACTTTATTAGGAGATTCAAAAAATGTTGGTGGTTTAGAAACACAATACTATTCTAAACCAACTTCTACACGTTTTTTCTCAACAGCCCTCATTAGCTCTTTTGAGAATGTTACAAAAGCTTCTTCTACTTTTTCTCCTGTTTTCGCAGAAGTAATGAAAAATGATTCTTTTGGTAAATCTAATTCCTCAATTATCTCGTCAATACTCTCTTGTGACACAGCAACTTGCTCTTTGAGATCTGCTTTGTTTCCAATTAGGAAATAAATCACATCTTCCTCTACACTTTCCAATCCTTTTTTCCAAGCTTTAACAGAATTAAGTGTGTTATTTCTTGTTAAATCAAAGACCAAGAAACAACCTCTGGCTCCTCTGTAAAATTTTTCTCTGACAGAAGCAAATCTCTCTTGACCGCCAATATCACTTATTAGAAAAAGAACTTCATCCTTTCCTACGAATAATTGCTTGCTCAGAATGTCAACACCAATAGTCATTAAATAAGATGCTTGAAATCGATTATGAACAAATCTAGTAATTAAGGAACTCTTACCTACGCCAGGATCACCTAGTAAAACTATTTTGAAGATGTACTTCTTACCATGTCCTTCTTCTTCTGCCATAATTTTCCCCTTAACTTTTTCAGTTACTTCCTTAATATTAATGTTGTGCTTGTCTTTTGCATTATTTTCTCAAATATTAAATTTCTTCACAATATCCTTTGCTAAGCTCTCATCAAGTTCTGATTGTTCTGGTATTACAATAACACCATCATTTGGAAATCTCGGAACAAGATGGAAATGAATGTGTCCTATAACTTGTCCAGCGTCCTTACCATTATTCTGGAAAATACTTATGCCTGTTGCTCCTGTTGCTTCTTTCAGCTTATTTGTAATTATTGGAAGTTTATTCAGAAAATTCATTTCTTTATCAGGAACATCCATAATCTGTTCATAATGTTTTTTTGGAATTACTAAACTGTGACCCTTTGATATGGGGAATAAGTCTAGAAAAACTTTTACTTCTTCATCCTCATAAAGTGTATAACTAGGTATTTCTTCACGTATAATTTTGCAGAAAAGACAATCATCAACCATTATTAATTCACTCTGTTCTTTTTCTAATGGTTTACATTTCATCTTTTTCAGTTTTTTGAATATAGAAAAATTTTGCATTAAATTAATTTTCAACAACCTTAATCTTTAAACCATCATCTTGTTGGAGAATGTAAGCTAAACCACCATTATCATTAATAGCTTCAGCGACCACATCTTCAGTTCCAGGGGAATAAGCTAGGAAAGAACCACCATTACCGCTTCCAAGTAATTTACAGCCTATAGCTCCAGCATTCTGAGCATGATCAATGAGATTTTGCATTCTTTGTGTTACATTCTCAAAATACGTTTTTTGAAATTCATGATGTCTATTAATGAGGGAAGCTATTTTTTCTGGTGATGGATTTGTATTCTTCAATAATTGATATCCCTCCCTAACAACATCTCTAATTCCTAAAATTCCTAGTAATCTCTGTAAATTTAAATCCTTATTTTTCTCATATTCGAAAAAGACATCTTCAAATGAACCTAATTCTAAACTGAAATTTTCATCTCTCTCCAGCATCAACTGTATACCTTGATAAATTTCTTTTTTTCTCTTTATCAAAGTTTGAATTGTTTCTTTCTTTGTTAGAGTATCACCAATAACAATGCCGTTGAGTTTAGGTTCTAATTTCTCTAAATTATAGGGCTCATGACATTCTAAATAAACTAGGTTGCCAATTACACTTGCATAATGGTCCATCATTCCACCAGGTTCTCCCAGATTAACAACTTCTGCTACATAAGCATTCCATGCAAGTTCTTTTTCTAAAGAATTATACTGTGAAGCTTTATCAAAAAAACCTATTAAAGCTGCACAAAAAGCTGATGATGAAGATAATCCCTTACCAATTGGTAGATTAGACTTAACTGACATATTTGCGCCAAAATCCTTGGGAAAAAATTCTTGATAAATATTAAAGGCAGATCTCACGTAATCTCTTCGTTTTAAATTACGTTGTTTTTTATTGGTAAATACAATCTTTTTCTTTAAGTCTTCTAAATTTACTGAAATTTTACCACTTGTGTTTGTTCTTCCTTGAATTTCTATTCTTTGATTTATTGCCAGAGTTATTACTTCTAAACCCATATAGTCCACATCTTCTCCAAAAAGGCACACTCTTCCAGGTGATGAAGTGACTATTTTCATAATAATCTATTCTCATTTCTCTTGATATTTCTTTGCTTCAATTTTTAATGTATTAAAATCCAAAGTTTTGTATTTCTCATTATGATATAGGATTTTACCATCAACCATTGTCATATTTACATCTTTTCCGGAAGAAGAATAGACTATGTGAGATATCGGATCATATAGTGGTAGAGCATTTACTTGGTCAACGTCTACCATAATTAAATCGGCTCTTTTTCCTTTTTCTATAGAACCTATTTCCTTATCCCAATTTAATGCCCTAGCACCATCAATAGTAGCCATTTGAAGGGTTCGAAAAGCTGGAAGTGCTTTTTCATTCAGAAGTTTGACTTTTTGAAGAAAAGTGGCTAATCTCATATCTCTAAACATATCAAAATTATTATTACAAGGAGGACCATCTGTACCTATTCCTACAATTACACCTAATTCGTGATATTTCATAACATCGCAAATTCCTGAAGCTAATTTACAATTACTACTTGGATTATGTGTTATTCTAGTATTGGTTTTCTGTATTAATTCATATTCTACCTCATCAAGCCATATACCATGTGCTAGGATAGTTTCTGGTCCTAATGCATTTAGTTTATTTAAAGATTTGATATATGTATCCTTGTACATTTTTTCCACTTCAGCACATTCAAATTGTGATTCAGAGGCATGTGTATGCAGCATTAGATCTTGATTTTCCTGCTTGGTTTCAACAATTAACTTCATTAATTTAGGAGAACATGAAAGAAGGAACCGTGCGTTTAAAGAATATTTTATTCTACCACCTTGGGTCTGATGATACTTATCTATTTGTTTTCTTGCAGTTTCAATCACAGTTTCTGTATCTTCTTTAATGATATCTGGAAAATCATTATCAGTATCCATCAACATTTTTCCAATTCTCGTTCTTATTCCGCTTTCAATGGCTGCTTTGATTGCTAACTCAGAATCATGCGTTGTTAACATATCGTTAGTTGTCGTGGTTCCTGTCCTTATCATCTCTGCAAAACCTAGAAGTGAGGAGTAATAAACTTCCTCCGGAGTATAATTTGCTTCACCAGGCAAAACAACCTGCCTTAACCACTCTAAAAGAGCATAATCATCTGCTTTTCCTCTTAAAAATGCTTGAACACTATGACTATGAGTATTAATTAATCCTGGTAAGAGAATTTTATTCTCTCCATCAATAATTTGTTTCGCAGAATAATCTTTGTTGATTCTTTTTCTAGTACCAAAATCAACAATTATTCCTTCAGAAACATATAATGCAGCATCTTTTATGATTGAATTTTGTTCATCACATGTAACCAGCATGTCAGCTTCTAAAATCGTGTCCTTCAACTTAACCAGTTTTTTTATTGTAAATAACTTAATAAATCCTATTCTTTTTTGTATTTTTGTCCAAGAGGGATTCCATGATTGAGGATCAACTTGCTGAACTAACAGAAAAAATGCTCATCTGCGAAGCTTGCCATCTTAAAGATAGCAGAACTAAAGTTGTTCCTGGGATTTATGGACCTGTCAATGGATTGTGCTTTATTGGCGAAGCTCCAGGATATTATGAAGATCAGCAAGGAGTACCGTTTGTTGGACGTTCAGGAAAGTTACTAGATGAAATGCTAGCTGGTATAGGAATGAAAAGAGGAGAGGATATAAGCATTCTAAATATAGTCAAATGTCGTCCTACAACAGAAGATGGAAATAATAGAACTCCCACAGAATCTGAACTTCGCTTTTGTGGCGAGAGGTGGCTATATAAACAGCTTAAACTCTTATCACCCAAACTCATTGTTACGATAGGTGGAATCCCATTACGATTTTTTATACCAGGTGCGTCTGTCACTAGAAATATTAAGAAATCTTATGATACAAATCTTGGAATTAAGTTGTACGTAACCTATCATCCTGCCTATATTTTGCGGAATTATAATTTACTTGAAGAATATAAAGAGCACTTTGTTGATATAAAGAATCTATACGTAAATTTATTGAATAAACAAGGTTTAGATCATCCAAAAACTAAAATAATTGGATCTCAAAGTGAACAGAAATCTTTAACTGATTACTTTAAGTAACACATTGTTTGTTTGAAAGAATAGTTTATAATTAAAGTTGAAACCTGTTGATTAATGATAAAGAACTCAAAGCTTTTTGGTACAGCTGGAATAAGAGGAGCTTTCGGTTCCAAAGTTACAGCTGAATTAGTTTTTCAAGTCAGTCAAGCAGTTACAGAATTGTATCCTTCTGAAAGCATATTAGTAGGACACGATGCAAGAACTTCATCAGAAGCTTTGGGGCAATGTGCATCTGCTGCCATTTCTCTTGCAGGTGGGAAAGTATACAAAATCGGTCTTTGTACTTTTCCGGTAATTGCAAATCAAACTCTCAACAAAAAGCATTCTGTGGCAATATATATTACTGCATCTCATAACCCTCCAACAGATAACGGAATAAAGGTTTTCAGAGAAGGTCGAGAAGCTATAATGGATGAACAAGATGAAATAGAAGAGTTCATTAGACAAAGACAAGAGGCAAAATTAGGTTTCATTTATGAAAAATGGGATAAGATTCAACAACAGCTAGAAATAACAAATGCTACTGAACAATACTTCAAGAGAATTACAAAAGAGATAACTATTGAGGGGGGGGGTAGGAGGATTATACTTGATTGCGCAAATGGTCCTATGTCAGAACTTGCTCCTTTATTACTAACACATTACGGTTTTCAGACCACTACCATCAATTCGAATATAGATGGATTCTTTCCTGGAAGACTAGCTGAACCTAGCCCAGAAAATCTTGGGGTTCTAATAGATCTTTGTAAGAAAGAAAAGACATTAGGTATAGCTTTTGATGGTGATGGAGATAGATTAGCTGTAATAAATGAAGAGGGAGAATTTGTGGAATTATCTCGAGTCAATGCTTTTCTTGGATTACAGGCTATAGCAGAACAAGGACCAGGTAAAATAGTAGTTAGTATTGATTCATCTACAACAATTGACAGAACTGTAGAGAAAGAAGGAGCTGTTGTTGTTAGAACAAAACTGGGAGAATTGCATACAGAATGTTCAAAACTTTTGAAGAATGGAGAAAAGATCATTTTTGCTGCTGAACCATGGAAACCTATTTTTCCAAAATGGGGTTTCTGGATTGATGGATTATATGGTCTTCTAAAAATTTTGAAAGTGATAACAAGCCGTAAAACAACCGTATCTGAAGCTATGAAAAGCATTCCACTTCATATTGCTAAGAGAAAAGCTTACTATATTGATGCCAATAAAGTTGAAGAAATATTTGAAAAATGTAAATTGAAACTCAAAAAAGCGCTAGAAAACGAGAGCAAAAAAGAACTTACTATCGATGGTTTAAGATATGATCTTGAAGATAGCACATGGGTTCTAATACGTAAATCAGGAACAGAACCTAAAATTCGCATTTACTATGAAGCTCCAAACAACACCCGGTTTGAGTGGTTGGAAAACATTGTTAAAGAGTTAGAAAAAATAATCCATGAAGAGTGATTTGATGGTTTCTGAAGTAATTAAAGAAGAACTTAGATTAACAAATGAAAGATTAAGACTAACTATTGTAATTCTCCTGTTTTGGGTAATATTAACGACTTTAGACATCACCTCAACAATAAATTTAGGAGAAGAAGGAACTGAATTCGTAATCTATGCTATTATGGCAACTGGAGCAATATTACTAATTTTATGTTCATTGGCTATACAAGCGCAACCTTTGATTAGTAGGATGCTAAAAAATAGAAAAAACATTGATGAATTCTGGGAAACTGAAGAAAAATTAAATCCAGATATTGAAAAGAGAAGAAAAGCCAGTGAAGCAACTATGATTATTGGAATATTAGTTATGTTTATAGCTTTACTTTTTGTTGCTGTCTAAATCTTTCTCAAACTCTTTTAATGATTGAGGAATGTCTTCTTCCACAGATATTTTGGAAAATTCAAATGCAATTAAACCCATTAATTTCTCTCTTTGTGCCTCATCAGTTTCCATATAGATGAATCTACCATTTGGTAACTCTTTAGCGATTTTAGGATAATTTACTTGTTCATGTACTTTGTCGACAGTACCATTAGTTACAAAAACAGTTTTTTCAATCCCTGATAAGTTACCAAATAATTCAAAATCCTTTACAGCTATAGCTGTTTTTTTCCATTTACCCACATCAGCGTGTTTTATGAAATATTCTGCTCTCTCTCTTTGAACTTTTTCTTTCATTCCTCTTAACTGCATCCATTGAAAAAAGGGTTTCATTAACCTAACTAGAAAAGTGGGAAGTACTGGAGCAACATATTTCAGGATCCATTTTGGGAACCAAAGAGTATGCATAGGATCATGCACTATAATTGTAGGTGCTTCTAGGCTATTTTCTATCAAACCTTGGAAAATTATAGCACTACCCCAACATGTGCCATGAAGAATAAAGTCCATATTTTTAAGTTTGAAATAGTTAATTACATCTTGAATATCCTTTGCTTTTTGATGCATATTCATTTTAGCATTCTTATTTAGTTTGCTACTGTTTTTCTCTCTTGTTTCTATATAATACAATTCAGTCTTGTTGTGCAAAGATTTGTAATAATCATGAAAATGTTCCTTAAAACCCCCCCATCCTGGAACAAAAACTATGGGTCTTTTCGACAGTATATTTTTTGGTTTAATGTGATATACTCTTATTTCACCGTCATCAACAGGTACATCAAATGATTTACTAAAACCATTCTCCCAAAAGAAGGGTGCATTTTCTTGATTTGTTTGGTCCATCATCTGTTGTACTTTTTGTTTCTGTTTCTCATCAATTTCAAGTTCTGGGAAATAAAACTTAGATGGAACATGGAGCTTTGTTTGAGTCATCCTATTTTTCTCAAAATCGTCTCATTCTTAAAATTTCTGTTATCACAAAGATATACTGTTATTTTTGTTTGATTAAAGAATCAAAAAGTGAATAAAACATGACCTTCCAATAAGTTCTAGTCATTTTTCCAGTCGAAAAAGAGGGGTTTTGAAAGAACCAGAGGTCACTGAAAGTATTTAGCACCTTATTAGAAGGTTGAACGAAAAACTAATTGAATGTATCAATAGAGAAAACATCAGAATACTATGAATTTACCGGGTTTAAATATTGATCTACTTATTATAATACAAAGATGGATACACAAGCAAGAAGTACGATATTACACTCACACCATCCTACTCCTAACAAGACAATGAGAAGCTATCAAGTTGTACTCAAGTGTATCTCTCAAATTCAACGAGAAGAGATTAACCAACGATTACGAAGATTAGAAGAAAGACAAAGAATCTAGATGTTGAGAGCATAGCTTTATTTACTTTTTTACTTTGATTTATTAAGATGAATAAAGCTGATTTTTGGGAATACGCTATTTTCTTTGATGATGGAGGAGTAATGAACGACAATAGACTTCGCGGGATGCAATGGCAAAAGATGTTAGGAGAATATTTTTCTCCTAAGTACGGAGGAGAGCCACATAAGTGGGCAGAGGCAAATGTCAGTATGATTGAAGATTTCACATTAGAACATGGTGAATTACTAGAAAGTGCAGAAGAAGTGGAGTATGATGCATTTTATGATGACTTCATCAATCGCTGGATTACTGGAATGTTTGAGTATGTTGGAGTGGATATTCCTCCTAAAAGCCAGAGAAGGAAAATTTATTTTGATGTTATTGATCAGATAACACCAGATGTTAAAGCATCTTTTCCTGGTGTAATAAATACAGTTAAAGCACTTCATAAGATGGGATTCAGGTTATATACTGCATCAGCACAGCATTCATCTGAGCTAAAAGGTTATCTTCGTGGAATGCGAGTAAAGGAATATTTTACAAATTTTTATGGTCCTGATCTAATAAATATACACAAAACTAGTGAAATGTTCTATGAAAGAATGTTTAATGATATTGGAATGAATCCTAGAAGAGCTATAATTATAGATGATAATCCTAAATTTTTAGAATATGCTAAAAAACTTGAAGCTAATACTATACAGTCCTGTTTAACAGGTGAACACAAACCAACTTCTGATTATTGTATTGAACAAATGATTGATTTGCCTGAAGTTATACAAAAACTACTGAAAAAAAGTAAAAAATAGAAAGGGATTTTACTTTTTATCGTAAATACCCTTGTATGGCGCTCTTTCACCTTGTAAATATCTTTTGAATGGATCTTTTATGAATAAGGCAAAGATGATACCAATTGAAAAGAGTACTAGCAAACTTTCAAGAGCGAATCTCATAGGTGTGGGTTGAGCGTAGAAGTCGGTTAAGAAAATCACTCCAGCAAACATAATTGGTGATACAATTGCACTTACTCTTCCAGCAATTTTTTGGAAACCACCATATTGTGCAAGCCTTGAAGGGGGAGCAAGAACCATTATAAACTGCCTTCCTACAATCCAAATTCCACCAAAGCCTACTCCAATAAATATCGCACCAAACCAAATTAGCCAAGATGGAAAGAATTTCCATCCACTTAATACAAATATTCCTATAGCAATGAACCAAGATATAGCTACAGCCAAAAGCAGATTCTTTGGTCCCCATTTATTTAAAAGTCTACCAACAATTATACCAAAAATTATTGAGAAAATTATTCCTCCAAGAATGATATAATTTACAAATGGTGCAAGTGCGTCACCACCCATTGTTGTAACAACAGGTACCATGTATAGTATAGTAGTATTTGCTGCATCCGTAATAAAGAACCAAGCTAAAAAGAATAGCCAAGAATTTCTATCAGCAAATATTGCCTTCAATGAGGATTTGAAATCAGAAAGAGATGCGCTTACATATTCTCCAGTAGTCATCTTTTTTTCAGGAGGATTTTCTACTTCCTTATGGAAGAGATAAGGAATACTAATTAATACTATAACTACTGCTGAAATTACAAATAGCCATCTTAATCCACCATAATTTATATTGTGAATATCTAATTCAACAGAATTAAACTCCCAAATTTCATGAGGTTGCTTTTGCAAATCATGTGGACCAAATACACCATTAAGACCAATAATGATACTTATTGCTATTGCAATAACTGAACCAAATGCTGCTATTGCACCACCTATTGCTTGCATGATACCTCGTTTTTCAGTTTCTGCAATAAATGGAATCTGTGCATCATAAAACATTCTTCCTGCTTGATAGCAGAAATTTGCAATGACGAATAATGCGCTTGCCCACCAGAAGTTCACCCAAACAGTTACTAGTGCCGTAGCTGTAACCATTATTCCCGCCGAGATAAGGACTGCAGGTTTTCGTTTTCCAACCCTATCAGAAATAGCACCAAGAATTGGTCCCATTATAGCTATCAAAAGATTTGAACCCGCCATAAAAGCTGACATTACGATAAAGACTGTAGAAAGTTTCCACCCTAGACTGTATCCAGTTAGCAAAGCAAATGGAGTATATGCTAAACTTATAACTGATTGAGAGAAGAAGGTATCAGCCATATCATAACTGTACCATAACCATGCGTTTTTGTTACTGGTATGCTTAGATTCGAGTTCAGTTTCTTTCAAATCTTTGTCACTTAAAACTACATCTGACATTTTTTCACCTTGCAATATCATACTAGAATTTTGTCTTCTACTGAACTGGTATAATTTAAAGTTTCACTCAAAATTAACTAAAAATATGCTATCTAGGAGTTACCACCTTGTTGAAAGGGTGTTCTAAAGAGAAAATAACCTTGTTGTTTAGGTCACTTTCAAGCAATAAGACCTTCATGCAAGGTTCGTTTATTTCTAACAAATTTGAGAATAATCAAAACTATAAATCCTATCAGAAGTGAAATCAGAGATAGAACCAAAATATAGTAGAAATTAGCTTGACTGTGGTTTAATATTGAAGATTGAGTATAGAGTATGAAGTAAACGCACATTCCTATTATACCTGTACCCAATGCTGAAGATAGGAAAACCAATGAATTTAAGTTGCTTTTCTGACTTTGTTGAGCGACATAATATACTACTAAAGTACAAGTTAATGGTATAGGAACTTGTATTAACCAGATGGCGTTTGGTGTTTGCTCAAAGAAATTTTCTACAACACTAAAAGCTTCTTCCATACCTGCTAATAAAAGGAACACAACTGCTATAGAAAATATCAATACTAAAGCTGCTGAAATAAGTGGAGAAGGTCTAAGTCTAGATTTAGGTTTCAAATCTTGGATTTTTTCTATACTCAATAATTTCTCACCTGTTTTGAGTAACTATTACTTTTAAACTAATATTTATTTGCTTTATTTAGACTCATCACTACCTATATAAAACAAAAGGTTAGATTAATTTCTGGAGATTTAAATGACAAAAGCAAAAGTTGAAACAAACAAAGGTACTTTCACAATAGAGTTTTATGATGAACATACTCCTAATACAGTAAAGAGTTTTGTATCTTTAGCAAAAAAAGATTATTTTAATGGAATAAAGTTTCACAGAGTTATTCCTGATTTTGTTGTACAAGGCGGAGATCCTACTGGAACAGGAACAGGAGGACCCGGTTATAATATCCCTGATGAATTCGATAATCCTGTTCAAGTGCATGAATTGGGAGCCTTGAGTATGGCTAATACTGGACAACCGTATACAAATGGGTCACAGTTTTTTGTGGTGCTTAATCCTGCTAATTGCAAGCATCTAAATAAAAAACACACAGTATTTGGAAAAGTTATCGATGGAATGAGTGTTGTAAATAAAATAGTTCAAGGTGATCAAATGCTAAAGGTTACCATTGAAGATGAGTCTGAACTCATCAAAAACCACCAATTGATAAAACGCTAAATAGATAAAAAGAAAGATTATGCTTCTTTTTTAACATCTGACCATGGGTTCGAGGTCGTCATCTCAAAGAACCAAAGAAAAAGAAGAAAGGAAATCTTTAATCAGATGGTATATCTATTTATCTACTTCCACAACTTCCAATCCCAATAATTTAGCACCTAGAATAAATGTTTCTCTCCAATCTCCTACGAAAGAAACTCGATGCCAACCGAATGTTTCCCAATCATAATTTTCTAATATTTTTGGTACATTGGACTCCACTACTACCTTGGTTACACAAGCTTTTTCATCGATAACATTATCAACGATTTTTCCAGTTCTAATAGCGATTTTCTTTTCGAATACACTAATCTTAATCGACGTTAAAGTTTCTTCTATTGGATACTCAACTCGGGAGGAAGCTCCTAATATTGCTGTTTCTCCATGGTAACATATTTCATAATTGGTGGCTCGAGGGGGTCTCGATCCCCCGGCCTCAAGATTTCTCATCTGAGGCTCACGTTTGCAGCTCTAACCCTTATTTCTAAGACTATGAGTCTTGCGCTCTGCCAACTGAGCTACCGAGCCATTTCTAAAAATCAAGATGTCATCTTGTTTTTAATTCTTTTGTTCTTAATCAAGCTTGAAATTACTCATGATTTCACTTCAGTTTCGTTTTGTTATTTGTTTTACAATTAGGGTAAAATATGGGTTTCTCTTTACTAACTTGAGTGAGATTAATTTAGTTTTTATATGAGAATCTACTTACTTGTTTAGTATGTCTAGACGAAAATCAAAGGCTTACACTGACAACAAAGGATACAAAAGATACAAAAACAGCAATAAACCAGTTCATAGACATGTTGCTGAGAGAAAATTAGGAAGAAAATTAGAACGGGGAGAGGTAGTTCATCATAAAAATAGGGATAAACAAGATAATCGAAGAAGCAACTTATGGGTATTTAGAAACCAGAAGAAGCATAACAAAGCACATAGACGAGATAAGAAGAGATATGGAAGATGGTAAGACGGATTAGTTGTCCTCCAATATAAAAAAGTCATTCTTGTTGTTCTTTATCCATTGTGTCTTTCAACATTAGATTTTTAAACATAGCTTTGTTTTGCTAATTTAGTCTAAGAGGATTCAAAATGAGTGAAGAAATCAAACTCTTTGGTAAATGGGACTTAAGTGAAGTAGAAGTACCCGATTTAGGACTACAAAGATATATCTCATTAAAACCTGTTTATTTCCCCCATTCTGGTGGAAGATATCAGGATCAAAGATTCAAAAAAGCTGAAATGAACATTGTTGAAAGGTTTGTTAATAAGCTTATGAAAAGAGGTAAAAATGCAGGTAAGAAGCAAAGAGCAATAAATATTGCCAGAATTGCTTTTGAGATTATCCACGAAAGAACTAGCAAGAATCCTGTTCAAGTCCTTGTAGATGCGATTTGCAACGCTGCCCCTAGAGAAGAGACAACTCGTCTAACTTATGGTGGTGTTGCACAACACATATCTGTTGATGTCGCTCCTTCAAGAAGAGTTGATTTATCATTAAGATTCTTAGCAAATGCAATAAAACAAAAAAGCTTCAACAATATTAAGAGTGTTGAAGAAGTAGTTGCAGAAGAACTCATACTTGCAGCAAGTCAAGATCAATCTAGTGCTGCTGTTAAAAAGAAGCAAGAAATAGAGAGAATCGCTCTATCAGCAAGATAAAGTAAGGTGGATAAAATGGGTAAAAGACCAGCAAGATGTTATAGACATGTAACAGGTCCAGCAAACACACGTGTAGGCAAATACGTAAGAGGTGTTCCTGATGCAAGAATCAGAGCTTATGATTCCGGAAATCGAAAAGGAGAATATCCAGTTCATATTCATCTCGTTGCAAAAGAAAAATGTCATATTAGACATACAGCTTTAGAAGCATCAAGAATGGCAGTTAATAGAGTATTGCAAAGAAGAATTGGAGTTACTAATTATCACATGACAATAAGAATCCATCCCCACCACATTTTAAGAGAAAATAAAATGATGGCAGTTGCAGGAGCTGATAGAGTACAAGATGGTATGAGAAGATCTTTTGGGAAACCAACAGATCGAGCTGCACGAGTTAATGAAGGTCAAGAACTCATTACTGTCAGAACTTTTGCTAAAAATTATTTCGTTGCTCTTGAAGCACTAAAACGAGCTGCAGACAGATTTCCAACTCCTTGCGAGTATAAAATAGGACAAGGTGAAGAGTTGGTAAAAGAGTTCCTTAAAAGAAGAAGTAGAGCCATGTAAAGGTTCTCTACATTCATTTTATTAGTTTTTTAATGAATTTCTCTATGTTCTATTGATTATGTTATTTCTCAATACTACTGGGGAATTACATGAGAATATAATCAGAAAATCATAGTTGAAAATAATGACAGAAGAAAATGACTATGGAATAAAATATGGAATTATTTCAGAACTAGAAGAACAATTGAGCATAACACTCTCTAGATGGTTAGATAAACGAACTTTAAAACTAAAAGAAAACGAAAGCAGAAAAATGATAGTTGATTTATTAGAAGGAGCAGAAGAAGTTTTGAATAAGTGGTTGTAGTTAAGTCACATTAATTTTTAGAATTTTTCCTCAATTCTTGCTTCCCAATCAATTACATCTACAAATTTTTCATTTAATGCTATAATATCTTTCTCAGTTATAGGATTATTTTCATCAACAACAGATATTCTGAAGTTATTTTCAGTCTAATAAGGCATTGTACTGGAAAATACATTTAATTTCGGAAAAAAAGAAAAAGGAAAAAAGATTAAATTTTTAGTTTCTTCATAATCCAAGGTAGAAGTAGAATTAAAATAAAACCAAGCAAAGCGTAAACAATTATATCAATGATCATTTTAAGAGTTGTAACTGGATCTGGATCGTAAAGCATACCATATACATAAACACCTGCTAAGACAATTACAGCGAGTAATACTCTTAGGACTCCTTTCCACCACTTATCGATTTTATTGTCAAAATTAACAAGCTTACCTTCAATCGCATATGAGATAGATGCAGTCGTAAACACAGCTATATACTTGAAATTGTCCATCATCGGTCCTAATTCTAATGTGGGGAACAAGTGAGTTAGTACTATTGGTATAGAAAAGATTATTCCGGTTCCAATACTCCATAGAACTTTAACTGCTGTTGATTTATTCTCAAAATAATTCTCAATTGGTTCTAGAAACACTAAGAAAATTGCGAGGATAATAAATCCTAACCCAAATCCCATCAAGACATCTGTGAACCAATGTACCACAAGGTAAATTCTTGAAAAAGCTATTAACAATGGTAATAAAATTGAAACTATAATCATTCCCCATTTTACCACAAATGAGCCTAAAACACCCCAGAAGGTAGTG
>Ga0315555_1000825_pt1 | contig 22316 bp, 20 predicted proteins | sample SalMarSW160380MG_FD_202113 | JGI IMG/M metagenome (GOLD analysis project Ga0315555, IMG submission 202113) | Salt marsh sediment microbial communities from the Plum Island Ecosystem LTER, Massachusetts, United States - Salt Marsh Sediment SW1603-80 ... | reverse complement strand
TTTTAATTTCAATAAAACTATGTTTTTTGATTTTCTCAATTGTTTTTTCAACTTGAGAAGACAATGGAGAGTAAGTACATAAATACCCACCGATTTTCAAAGCTTTCCACGCATGTTCAACAGCTTCCCATGGGTTTGGTATGTCAAGTATTACTGCATCCAGATTTTTTTCATCTATCCGCTGAGTCACATCTACTAGTTTGGATATGACGTATTTTTCAAGTTTCGCTGTTTTCAGATTTTTCAACGCGTGCTCAATGAAATCTTCGCGGTTATCATATGATATAACCATACCGTTTGGTGCTACAGCGTTCGCAAGAGCAATAGTTAGAGAACCAGAACCTATCCCTGCCTCCAATACTTTGTTTCCTGATTCAATAGAACAATTTGTTATAATTTGTGCACTGTCCCTTGGGAGAATTATTTGAGCACGGCGTCTCAGAGTTTGAAGTTTATCCATAACTGACGGTTCTAAAATCCAGAACTGTTTACTTCCAATTTCAAGTTGCTTCCCATATTCTTCTCCAACAAGTTTTTTAGGATCAAAAACTCCTATGCCTTTTATTTTATCAGTTTTACCACTAGTATCAACTATAAACTTTTTAAGATTGGAGTCAATGAGAACTACGAAGTCATCTTTCTTAACTTTTTTTCCCATAACAATCCTACCCATACATTTTAGCTAAGGAGCCGAAACCAAAGTTTTCAATATCAAGTTGATCAAGCCATTTATCATAACAATCGCAACTGAGATTGTTAAAAACTTTTACATTTTGAGAAAGCGAGAAATCTGATATAGCGTTAAGAACATTATGATCACAGTTTTTGCAATTATGAGCACCTCTAATATTGCCGCCTCCTACAACAGCACATTGGAGTCTAATGTTTTTTGTAATTTTTTTACTCTGTTTAAGAACTTCGACTACGCTCCATAGCCAAGCAGGTCTATACTGGTTTCTTTTCCATAAATATTCTAGTAGGGTTTTACGCTGCACGTTTATGGGGTTGAATGAAACTGTATCTGTGATTTTTTTAATCTTTTCAACTGTAAAAAGGGAATCTTCAATGGATTCTTTCTCAGTTAGAAATGGTGGTTTGATAACTACGTATGTCTTAATTTTGAAATCAAATTTTTTGAGTTTTTCAGCAGCTTTTTTGTAATCAGTTAATGAGAATCCTTTGTTTATGCAATGTTTTCTTATAAAATCGTTAGCTGTTTCAAGACCAACACCGACTTCGAATTTTTTGGACTCTGATATTTTTTTGATATCTGATAGTTTTTCGTTTGTGATGTATTCTGGTCTTGATTCAACAGATATTTTATCGGTGTTTTCAAAAAGTTTTGTTAGAATTTTTTTCCTAACACGGGGTGGTATTTCTTTTTCGTCAAGGAAGCTCCCTGAAGTAAAAATCTTAACGATTTTTTGATTAGAGTAATTATTCATAGCTGCGTCGAATTGTTTTAGTAAATCACTAGCTGAGGTCTTTTGCCATAGGCTGTCATTGAAATATCCGCACATGGTGCATCCTGAGTTATGAGCCCATGAGCAACCTTTTGTTCTAAAAATAATGACAAAAGCATCAACAGTTTCATCGTTTAAAATATCTTTTTCAGACCAACAGCTGACTAGTTTTTTTGGGTCTTTAATTTTTGGTGTAAAATCTTTTTTTAGGTATCGGCAGAAATCTGCTAATTCTTTCATTTGTGATTACTTCTATTCTTCTTACGGTATTTAAAGATTAAAGCTATGGCTACTAGTGCGAGTATTGTTATGATTGTTTCAAAACCTGGAGCCTGTACTGCATGAGGATGCGGTAATACTGGGCTGTTTCTTTTATTAGGTCTATCATAGTTTAATAGAACTGGTGCTTGACTTTTCTCTTTTTTACTCCAATTCCATGGCATAGGTGGGGTTTCATCTCCGATATCATTATCAGAATCTGTAGAGAAATTGTAAACTGTAGTATCTTCAACGATGTTAGAATATTTGTATCTAGTTATGTTATCGCTATCTATTACATTTTGGAAATAGTGACTGACTTCGACGTAAACTGTCATGTTATATTCGCTGTTTTCATCCCAACCCGCATACTCAGGTGAAGTCTCATATTCCTCTTTGATATTCGGGTATTTCCTGTTTACATTGATTTCTTCACCATCGTTTAGACGATAAAATACCCGGAAGTTCTCTTTACTTATTTTTCCGTCTACTTCAATGCTTATATCATCACCGTGGGTAAGGTTTTTAAAACGGGATGAGGTGATATCTATAACATCATCATCGTAGGTAAAAGAGCCTGTTTTCTTGGTTACTTTGCCGTTGACATCTTTAACTGTTAATGTGAAACTAAAATCACCCAGGATGTTATCATCGTTTTCAAAGTAATAAGTAACTATGACATCATCGAATTCAAAGCTATCTGGAGTGAGAGTTGTCTTATTTCCATCAGGGTCCATTACTTCCAAGGATATATCGCTTTTTTTAACTTCTACATTGTCTGTTATTTTCGCTACGATTAAAATATCGCCTCCGGGTTCTTGCATACCCGGTAAAACAGATACTTCAACGCGAGGTGCTTCATCATCATAGAATGGTGGGTTAACTAGTATTATTAAAGCGATAAGCCATGTGAAGAAATATATCATATATGAGCTGAACCAGTTTTTCCTTCCGAAATCAGTTAAGTCTATATTTAAACGTATGAAAAGATATTTCAGCCATGAACCAGTGAATATACCAAAAACTAGGACCAATGGCCATCTTAAATCACTTTCACTTAGCAGTGCATAAAAACCAAATGAGATGAAGGCGATAATAAATCCAAATAAAAATGACAGGAAAGTTGTTTTGATGTTTCTTCTTTCTCGTTTTAAGAATTTTTCTTCATCGAACTTAGGTAGTTTAAAGGATTTTTCTTCCTCATCATCCTTCTCTTTACGTCGTTTTGCCATCGCTGTGGGATAGAATTATCCTTTAAAGGTTTTTCTCACATCATTTTTTAGATTTTTTTGCTTTTTTAGCTTCAGCTTTTGCTTTTTTCTTCCCAAGTTTCAAACGTTCTTTTTCAACATCATCAGAAGAAGTATGAACTTCAATTATTTTTTGTTCAGATGTTAGACCAGAGCGATATTTATATGTTAAAACAACAGCAACCAGTGTATAAACTACAATTACTCCACCAATTATTATTATAACCCAATCGTTTATCTTGATATCTGATGTTTCAAGGAAAATTCTAACAGCTAAAATTATTGCTAGAATTACTGATCCTGCCCATGCATGATGACGGGCGACATCATATTTCCTTTTATACTCAGTTAAATTCTTTTTTTGAGTCATAAACTATCACAGGAACTCAATACCCTCAGGGAGTTTATCAAGATATTTTCTGAAACTATCAGACCATTTCTTTGGATCAAGCCCTTTCTGAGCTAGAAAAACAGTAGTCCAACGCTCAATGCCTATACCAGAGCATCCGCTCCATAGTTCACTTTTTTGTGCTTTGATGTTAAACGCTTCAATGTATTTATCACCGAGTATGCTAAGATTCTGAAACTCAAGCCATTCAGATTTCTTTCGGTCACCGCGGTAAGGCATATACGCCTCAAAATCAATAGTACCAGTATCCTGTGATTCTTCACCTCCTAGCTCCCCTGCCTGCTGCATGTACCATGGTGTAACCCAAGCCATACGCCATTCGAGGTCAAAGATATCATTGAAAACATGTTTATAGCGATCCAGGAGTTTATCACGTAGTTTAAGAAGTTGCTCCTGTGTTCCAATGTATACTGGTTCTATACGGTGAAACTCATCAACTCGTTCAATACCATGACGTCCACCTGATTCATATCGACTAGAGACCGCAGTTTTGTCATAAACAAGGACTGGTAGAGATTTCTCAGCGATTGTTTTACCCTTGAAAGACCAATAAATTAAAGGGCACTGGGCATAACAAAGACCGCTGCTAGGAGTAGTAGTGTTTTTCTTAAGTTCATCAACTGGGATCTCCTTAGTGATCTTAGTAAGATCAATGAAACGCTCCCATCTATCAATATCTCTAGAAGTTGGTTCTACAACATAGTAGAACTCACCAGGCATGCCCTCCATATGACCAGTTTTAAGCCAAGTATCAAAAGGAACAATATTTGATTCGATGATTTCCTGGAAACTAAGAGGCTTTAAAATCTCTTCAACAGCGATTTTTTCCATGGTTTTCATAATCGCAGTTGCTTGGGGGCGATAAAACCATTTACCCTTAGTAGGACCCTGTTTAAGCCAGCCCAATCGATTCATTTCCTCAGTGGGGTCCTTATTCCAAACAGGTTTCTTCTCTTTGGATTCCCAGATAAGCTTCCAGAATTCACCTTTACCTTCATAGTACTGGTTTTCAACTTTTTCCTTAACCCGGGTTATCATCCGATCAATATAGTTACGCTGTAAAAACTCCTCATCAACATCGCCTAGTATCATCGTGACTTGTTTATCTTTAAATTCAAGTTTAGCAAAAGGAATAGACACTTTTTTCAATGGTTTTTTCTCCAGTTCAAAATTTATTCGATAGTCATCAATTTTTATATCACGGACGCCTAGAAGGTGTTTTTTTCCAAACTCCCTACTAGCCATATTCTTCATCTGAAGGAGAACATTATGAGGCCGTAAGCTACCATCAGATACAATATTGAAAATCAAAGTGTTCTTCTTAATAGTGAAACTTTCAACGTTTGCATTCTTATCAGTAAGAGTTTTGCTAAAAACTAACACAAATTTCTCCATTTCTTTTTTGACAGATGTTATATCTTTACTGAAAGTAAAAATTCCTCGGAGGTTGAATTTCATATTAAAACCAGCAATAATATACAAACATTTAATTCTTATCTACAATTTTCCCGGCAACAGAAACACAAGCCAGGTAATCATCTATGGTATGCAGAAGTGAGGATATAGAATCACTCTTAATACTTGTCTCGAGTTTTTTCCCATTCACTTTTGCTTTCACGAAATCAAAATTGTCAACCTCTATAGATTTTAGAACATTCTCAACGTTTTTTTTGTTGCCAAATTCTATAACGATTTCACATGATGCTTTCATAAAATCTACACCTTCAGCTGTTTAGAGATGATAATATCCACGTTTTCTAAAAACTCTTCCTCTCTCTTTGAGTCAATAGTTGCACCAGAGGCAATCTTATGACCACCTCCATGGCCACCAAGTTGTTTAGCAATTTCTTTCATAGCAGAGCCAAGATCTAAACCTTTGCTAACAAGATATTGATTTCCACGGCAGGAAACATGTATCTCATCATCGTTTCTCACAAGTGATAGCAATGGTTTTTCTCTATCAAAGATAAAATTAGTTGCGATACCGCCTATAACACCGCCGAGAGAAGAGTTTTTACTATGGAAATAACGATAGCTTTTTTTCTCTTTGACGCCCTCTTTTTCAAGGCTGAGTAATTTCTCCAAGATATTTTTTTTGTAATCTTTTTCAAATTTTTCAGCCTCGTCAAAAGCGTTTCTGTCACCAAGGCATACTGATAAACCTAATCCACGGTTGCCACCTTTGCCACATACGTCTAATATATCTGCAAAACGCTCAAGTTCACAATTTAACAGGTCAGACCAATATCTTTCACGTATTATGGTGTCTAGGATGTTTTTTTCACATCCTTTTTTTATTAATTTGAAAAGGAGAAAAGAGTTAAGCTGCTTTTTTTGAATGTCATTAAGATCCTCAAGTTTTACATTGTCATCAACGTTTAAACGTTTCAACAATTTTTGTATCTCATCTTTATTACCAGAAATACCAGAGTAATACGGATCAATAGAGAAATAAAGAGCATCATATAACAAGCCAGATAGTTTAATCCCGATATTTTGTTTTAAAAACCTTTTTTCAAGGGCTAAATCTAGAATTGTTTTATTGAATCCTCTTATTCCACCGATATATTGTTTATCACCAGTGGCACCAGCTATTGCCAATGGTATGAGATCAATGTTTCTAGGATTAAGTGCTTTTGCCACTGCGAAAGATAACGTGGCACCACATGCTTCATAGTTCCCATTAATACCGCAAAGATTTGCGTTTATCTGAAGAACATCCTTCGTGGTTTTTTCTTTTAGGTATTGATGATGATCAATAATGATTATTTTACATCCCATTTTTTCTATGGTCTCTATTTGACCGCTACCCATATCAGTGAAAATAATGAACTCATTTCCTTCTTTTTTAACACGTTCAAGGCCTTTATCAAAAGGATTCCTCATGAGGCTAACATGGAAGTCATAACCTGCTCTATGTAGAGCTTGACAGATTATACTCGCAGAAGTAGTACCATCAGCATCATAGTGAGAGACTACTCTAACCCGGGCGTTCTTTGGAAATGAGAGTATCATTTCAGATGCTTTTTTACAATTTCTTGAAATATTTTCTGTCATTCTCAAAAAGTAAAAAGATACACTATCTAAAGAGATGATGTTTATTCAAACATTAATTTCGCTTGCTCGGGGCGGTATTTCCACCCATCAGGTAGCCGACTCTGAGAATGGTAGTATTTTGTGAGACGTCTAATTTTTGATTCAGTGAGTTGCAGGTTTCTTTTGTTTTTCAAATCTTTTTTATTTACCTCAAGATGTTTCCTTAGTTGTAATGCTGTGCCTATAAGATTCCTCATGTCTTCTGGTATCTCTGGTTTTATATTGTTGCTTTCTAGTATTTTAGATATTTTTTTCCCAGTTGAGGTTTTTACATCTGGCACGGCATATTGATCTCTTAATATGAGTCCTATTTCACTTGTGGTTTTACCTTGTTTAGCTAGTTCAATTACTCGTGATTCTACTTCTCGTGGGTTGAGAGAGCTCCATTTAGGGGCTTCTTTTCTATCAATTGGATGAGTTGACCCGGATTTGCCTTTTCTTCTTGCATGAATTCTAGCCATTTTTGTATGCTCCAAGATATGAAGTAAGTCCAGAATATGATTATAATATTTATCCTTTACCCTTTTGACCTTTTTCTTCTTGCATGAATTCTTGTCATCGTTTTTTTCTTTAATATAATCAAAAGTAATTTCTAAATAAGTTAATAATATCCGAAGCTAAAGAATGGAAGATATAATAGTAATTTTTAAATCTTTTTGAAAAATATCTTGATTCAAGCCGTGACCTCATTTAAATTATTAATGGACAATAAAGATTTTTTTACAGAGTTGAGAAGGTATTCTACATCAAAAGGTTTTATTACATAATCATCAATATATTCACTAAACTCCTCAATTCTCTTATCAGGATTCTTCTCCGATGATAATATGATCAATCTATTGCCATATATGTAACCGTTACTAACTATGTCGTTTAATGTATTCCATCCATTAAGATAAGGTACATTGATATCAATGATTATTACTCCTCTAAAACCTTTTTCTAGCTCGCTAATACATTTAGATTTGTCATCTGCAACAATTACAGTAAAACCAACATACTCAAAAACCGTTTTCAAGATAATCAATGTATCAGGATCGTCATCAATTATCATTAATTTTCTATCTTCCATTTTTTTCTCCATATATAGGATTAAACATCAGCTTTAAGAACTGATATTAGCGGAATTTGATTATTTTCTAAAACAGCCATCTTATTACATCTCACTCAATTTATTTAATGTCTTGTTAATTTTATCCTTCAATTCCTCAAGTTCATAAGGCTTTTCAATATAATCATCACCTAAAAAATTTCCAGCGTTTTTTGCTATATGATCGGATCGAGCAGTAAGAAAGATGACAGGAATTTTTTTCCACTCTAGATTATTTTTTAATTTTCCAAAAACTTCCCAGCCGTTCATCTCCGGCATCATAATATCTAGCAATATAAGATCAGGAATCTTTTTTTCACTTAACAACTGAAAACATTGTTCCCCACTTTCAGCACAAAATACTTCGAAATTTTTATCTATATCTTCTAATCCGGCTTTAAGTGATAAATTATTCTCGGGGTCATCATCTACAACCATAATTTTCTTCATTGAGTTTCACCATCCTTTTTTTCTATATCTCTAAAAGATTTATCTACTTTTTTATCTCTATTTGCCATCAAATTTTTTGGAATAGAAAAATAAAAAGTTGAGCCTTTACCAGAACCAGGACTTTCAGCCCAAATTTTTCCATCATGTTTCTCAATAATACGTTCACATATTGAAAGACCTAAACCAATAGAACTTTGATCATGCCTAGACCAATCAGCTTTATAAAACTCATCAAAAACATGGTCTAATTCTTCTTTTGTTAAACCAATACCAGTATCCTTTATCGATACATTGACAAAATCCTTATCTTCGTCTGCATTAACAGTAATGGTTCCTCCCTTTTCCACATATTTAACTGCATTTGTAGAGAGATTACTAATTAACTCTTCAAGCTTTAATTTATCTGCATCTACAAAGATATTTTCATCAATCATATTTTTAATCTTGATATCCTTTTCATTAAAAATAAGTTGATTGTCTTCAAATACCTGATTAGTTATTTCTAAAAGATTTAGATTCTCTAAATCCAATTTTAATAAGGGTGAGTTTAGTCGTGCAAATTCCAAGATTTGTACAACAAGATGTTTTATGTAATTAATCCTACGAGATATAATCCCCAAATACTTTTCTAATTCAGGATCATCAATCTTTTTCATTAGAACAGGCAATAGATTAGTAATAGGCACTATCGGGTTTTTTAAATCATGGCCAAGTTGATTAATAAACTCATCTTTATATTTCAATACTTTTTCTAATTCAGCAGTTCTCTCGTTTACTTTTTGCTCAAGGTTTTTATTGAGAATGGATATATCCTTTTGAGTCTCTTTCAAATCTCCCATAATATTGAGCATAGCAAGTTTGTTTTTTTCTAATGCTTCAACTTTTACTCTTAGTTCTTCTTTTGATCCTTCCAATTCTTTTGTCCTTTCTTCAACTTTATTTTCAAGAGTCTTACTATAGTTTTCAATTTCAGCTCTAGATATTTTTAGTTCATTTATCATGTTATTAAAAGCTTTAGCAAGATCACCAAGTTCATCATGTGATTTTATCTTAATTTCTGAATCCAAATTTCCTTCTCCTATTTTATTAACCGCACCTCTAAATTTAGAAATTGGTTTTATTACAGTCGTCCTTAAAAGAAATAAAAAACTAATCACTAAAAGTAAAAGACTTACTGAAGAGATTAAGAAAAAGTTATTAACTCGAGCATCTAGAGCTGCATATGCTTCATCCATTGAAAGCTCTAATTCATATGTACCAACTATCCCGCCAGATACATGTATGGGGGTGATAACAGTTAATGTGTGAGACTCTTCAGTATGACGAGGCGTTCTAACAACAGAATTATCATTGTAAGACTCAGCATTATAGCTATCAGACAAATCACCTATCAAAGCTACATCACTAGAAACAAAAACTCTTAATCTATCCTCATCATATTCACCCGGTAGATTTATGCTTATTTTTTCAATTCCACTTTGTTTATTAATTGATATAAAGCTTATTATATCTTTGAATAAGTTATCCTTATTCTGCTCTTCTAATTCTTCACTTTTACTGATACTTGCATCAAGCGCCAGAGCGAGGGCAGTTGCTTTTTCTTCATATGCTTTTTCAAAAAAATCAGTTTGTTCTCGTATATTTATATAAGTTAGAGAAAATATCACAATAGCTGGCACTATAACAACAATTAAAGTAAGTTTTAACGATAGACTAATATGAGGTTTCATAGTCGACCTAATCCAACCGAGCTTTATATCGAGACTATTTGATTTATTCTAACCCAAATATTTTCTACACATTGTAGAGATATGTATTAAAATTTATAACCTAAGTTTTTGGAAGCCATTTGTTTTTCAATACTTGCATTTCACCAGAAGTTTCTAAGTTATTAATTACCGTGTTTAATTCCTTTTGAAGAGCAGTTTCGCCTTTTTTAATAGCAATTCCATAATATTCGCTAGTAAATGGATCTCCAACAATTTTAAGTACAGAATTATCTTTGATTAAAATGGCACCTACTGGATAATCAACGATAATAGCATCGATTTCCCCAGATATTAAGCTTAATGGAGCATCTGATGTAAAGTTTTCACCATAGCCAACGACATTTTCAGTGTATTTAAGAGCCTCTTCTTCACCAGTTGTACCTGACTGGACTCCAATGCTTAAATCTGCAAGATCCTCAGGAGTAATAATATCCTCATTTGACTCATTTACAATTATTACTTGCCCTGCGTTCAAATAACCTACGCTGAAGTCTACCCGTTGTGCCCTTTCAAGGTTAATAGTAATTGCTGCTATCATAATATCAACATCACCGTTTGCCACATAGTCTAAGATATCTTCAAAATCTTCGTACTCTGTATAATCTACGATTTCAACTATCAAATCCTACATATTCGTCATTTTCGATATATTCCATAGGTTCATATGGAGTAGATGTTCCAACGAGTAATTTACCAGCATCCTTTATTCCCTTGATTGTAGGGTCAAATTTCTCCTCTTCTTCTAGGCAACCCGAAAGAGAGATTATCAGAAGCAAACACACTGATACGCTGCCTAACAATACAATTTTTTTATGCATCCTTCACCACCTCATATCTCCATTATTTCGTTAATTTATTATTTACATTTTTAAAAACGTTTCTATACGTTAAGCTCCTTCTCTATTTTATCTTCTTCCAAGCTATATCTTGGTTTTTCTCCATATTTTTCACATAGCTCATTTATCTCTTTCTTCAATCCAACCATCTTAAGTTCTCTGTCGACTGTGACGTTTTGGAATTTTTCTAGTTCATCTATTTTTTCTTTTATTTTTTGCTCTGCATCCTTACGCTCAGTGATATCTCTGCTAATTAGGATTACGCTGGTAATCTGCTTTTCATACTTTGCAGGCACAACGAGAGTTTCATACCACGCAGTGTTTAGTCCTTTAGGCCCGGTCCCAAGAACCTCGTAGGTGGTAAACTCTCCTGTCTGAAAGACATGCTTCAAGGACTTCTTCAACGCTTCGCAATGCTCAGGAGCTATATAGTCATAGACGCTCGTTCCAATCGTTTGTTCAACTGTAATACCTGGCACAGTATGATTGATTGATAGAATATTACCATCATGTGCCACAGCTAAAACAATATCAGGAATGTTCTCAACTAAGAGACGCCACTTTTCCTCACTTGTTCTCAATGCTTCTTCAGTTTTTTTCTGTGTAGAAATATCATGAAACATAACAAGATCTGCAGGTTTACCACTATAATCAATTTTTATTCCATTAACCTCAAGAGACAATATCTCTCCATTTTTCGAGATCGCTTCAATCTCATATTTCCCCACTTTTTCCCCAAACATTCTCTTAGCAAAATTCTTAATTAAAATTGCTTTGCTCTTAGCTGTTATAAACTTAGTTTTCATAAAATTCGTTCCAAGTAACTGTTCTCTTCTCACCCCGGTTAACTCTTCTACTCTATCAGAAATTTCTAAAAATCTTCCTTTTTTATCAACAACTACAACAGGATCAGGTATCAAGTTAATCAGAACCTGAAGCGTTCTTTTTGCATCTATTAAATATTTTGAATTTATATTCTTTCCACCATTATCCTCATCGGCCTTCGTTTCATTGTTCGATAAATGATTAAATAAACACTTATGTGATTTTATTTCGTGATTATTCTCTTTTAGTTTGCCTGAGGATTCTTCCCTTTTTAATATCCTTACTATTTCCGGTTTATCTCTCATAAAACTCATCCTTGGAATAAAAATCCAGAAGCATATATAAAAGTAAGACTAATTTCTTGAGTAATAGACGATATTGAATCGCTCATATTGCATCCCATTATGTGATTATAACCATAAATGAAAAGCCACTTTGGTATAAAAGATTAACGGGAGAGCTTTTTAATCTATAAATTTGTAAATTTAGAAAATGAGAGGCATATGGGAAAAATAGCTGTATTTTCATTTTGACATTTTTCCAAATGCACTATTTTTATACAAAATATTTATATACTAAATGCGACAAAGTATAACTCTAATTATAATGTAATGGTGGAGAGATATGGTGAATAATAGGATTAAATATGGGAAAGGCTACTCAATTTTTTACATTATTTTGATTGCCATATTACTTATAAGTGTACATATCCCTGCGATAAGTGGAACTGATCTATCTGGAACTATGGAAGATCAAATGAATATTAGTGGTTCATCCTCTGATGAAGAAATGAATCTTGAGATAGATGTTCAAGAAAATCTGGGTGTTGGTATTTTTTGGTGGATGCATGGAGATGAAGCTCTTGCAAACACCAGAGAAGATACTCAGGGTTTTGCCAATTATCTAGCAAGTAAAGGAATAAGTAAAGATTTTGAAATATCTGAAGATGATTTTACTAAATGGAAATTAATTGATGGATTATTTGGTGAAGATCAGGATTATTTTGAACAAACTGATTTTGTATATTATGCAGGACATGGCAATTATAATTGTATTGCAACTCATCCAGATTATAAGTGGAGCACCCTGGCATATTATTATGAATGTTCTTGGGGCGATGAAGGCCCTGTAAAATGGGTTGGTCTTGCAAGTTGTTTTAATACTAAAAATCATTTTAAGTATTCAATGAGCGGTGTTCATTTGATTCTTGGTTGGTCAACATGGTGTGACGATAAACAATTCGGTGAACCCTTGGCGAAACATCTTACAGATGATGAAATGAGTATTAAAGAATCATGGTTTGCCACGGCAATTGAGAAATCTACAACTAGAAATCTTGAAGCTAAAATTTTAGGTGAAAATTCTGCTGTTGGTAACGATTGTATTTATCCTGGTGGAGAAATAGCGGAAACTCCTGAAGTTACAAATATGATTACATATTGGAAGTGCCCAGTTAATCATTTCCCGAACATATATGGTATTCCAACCGGTGGAGAAACTACCGAAGAAAGTAGCTCTTCGTCGACACAGAGCTCATCAGCATCCTCAACAACTGGCTCAACAACATTAAATGTTCGTGGAGATCTATCTAGCGGATTGGCTTATGAGTCTCCATCATTGAGTACATCTGAGGATAATTCAGATAGTGTATCCAACTCAGTAGAATCAGAGGAGATATACTATATTGAGACAAATGATATAAGTCTTGCATTTCCAACAATAGTACTATCAGAGGAAGAGGTATATTCAATAGAATCACCAGATCTAAGCTATGAAAAAGCAAATTGGAAAACAATGGCTAAAAAATACATGTTAGACAAAGGTTTGTTAAACAACTCAGATGAAGAACATGTTAATTACTATATGAGTATGGTACCTCAGAAACAAGGATTCAGCTACAAGAGAAATGGTTTATTTCTCGATCAAGACGAATATTTCGAAGAATGGGATATCGCATTAAATGTATTTATTATTAAAAAACTAGATGGAGACATAGAACTACCACCTATTCCAGATGGAGAAAATATTGTTATAGAAAACACTGGGACTGAGACAGGTTCAACTTCTACAACTTATTTAAGAGCAGATATTGACATGGAATCTGAAGAAATATTGGAAAATGCTATAGCTTCAGGTATGTACCAGAAAACAACTCTAGTTATATCCCAGGGTAAAAAAATCGGATACTCTTTTACCAGAATCGGATCTTACAATGAAGATGAGTGGGACACTGGCGGAGATAACGAACCTTAAAAAAATTAGTAGTTGAAATACTGCTTAACTTTTTCTATTTTTTTAAAATATTTTTCATACAAAGCTGAATATTTAAAATCAATAGAATAAAAACTTATTTCACCTTTTTAAACCTTGATCCTAGCTTTTTCATAACTTTTGGAAGAGTTGTGTATTCCATATCAGCCATAGGTAGACGATGTGGTTCAAAAGGCCCATGACGCCTCATATATTCCATGATTTCTTGAGCTCTTTTACGTGTAATGTCAAAAGCAGGGTCATCAAACAGATCAACAGGCTCAGTAAGCTTACCATTCTTACATTGAAAACCTAGAGCTATAACACGTGGTGGGCCATCAAACCTTGTACACTGTGCATCTTTGACAGATACAGGCATTAAAGGTCCGTTGTGTGAGCCTCGCATCCAACCAGATACAAGATGACCTATTGAAAATGGTTCTAATACTTCACCAAGGGCAGGTAGACCAGATTGAGCACGTACAACACCAACAGGGTCATCTTTGCCAACATACTCACCTGCGATCTGGTAAAGTTTCTCAGTTGAAATAGCAGCAACAGGTTCCTCTGAGTTAAGTTTAGAACTATTCTTTGGAAAAACTCTCTTAACCACAAAGCGGGATTTTGCACCAATAAGAGCAAGAAGATCATACATCTCCTCAGGAGTTTTCATTAGGACGTTTTTATGCTCCTGAATGTCCCATACATCAAAAACAAAACCATCGTGAATGGAGGGATCAATAATTAACCCTGCTGTGTTAAATGGATCAGCGAATATCTTATAAATCGGCAGGTTAAATGCCCCTGGTTCTGTTTTATCCATCATAAAAGCGATAACTGGTTCAGCTTTTCTCTCAGTGAACTCCATTTCGGCGACACCAGGCCCCATGCCCTTGACATTACCGGAAAAAGCATCACTTAAAAGATCCTGACCAGCTCCATATAATCCAAGATCACGAGCTCTCTCAGTTCCCTCACAAAAAGTATCCCAAGCAAGACTATGAATCTCTTTGGCATCAACACCTTTGTCATGAGTCATGATTAACTCAAGATCATCTCCACAGTGAGTAACATGAAAATCAATTATTGTTTTCTCTCTTTTTGCTTCAGTTAACTTTTTCCTAGCAATATTCTCAAGATCAGGGTGAACCTTAGCGTGACCGGGCCAACCGCCGACATCAGCTTTGATGGCACTAAAGGTAGTTTTCATAACTATAAGCCTCCGTTTCCATGGTATACGAAAGATATTTATAAATAGTTTGGAAGAAGGAATCAGTAAAGTATATATTTTTCACCTCATTAGGGATAAAACATTGAGTGCTGAAAAATGGCTTTAAAAATATACAACACATTGACAAGGAAAAAGGAAGCATTTACTCCAGTTGAAAAAGGGAAAATTAAGATGTACGTTTGTGGTATGACCGTATACAGCGATGCACACATAGGGCATGCTCGGACATATTTTGCTTTTGATTTAATAAGACGATACCTAGAGTACGAAGGAAACCAAGTCACCTATGTTCAAAATATTACAGATGTAGATGACAAAATCATTAACGCAGCGAACAAAGAGGGAATAGATGCTCTTGAATATTCAAAAAGATTCACTGGTAGATGCCTAGAAGATTTGGATAAACTTGGAATTAGAAGAGCAGATATCTACCCAAAAGCATCAGAGACAATCCCTGAAATGATAAAGATGATTAAATCCATCATTGACAAAGGATATGGATATGAATCCCGAGGGGATGTTTATTTTTCTGTTGAAAAATTCAAAGACTATGGGAAACTATCTGGGCAAAAAATCGATGAAATGAAAATTGGTGCACGTATTAAACCTGGGGAAACAAAAAATAGTCCACTGGATTTTGCACTTTGGAAAAAGGCAAAACCTGGTGAGCCGTCATGGGGTAGTCCCTGGGGGGAAGGTAGACCCGGTTGGCATATTGAATGTTCAACTATGAGCAGTAAACACCTAGGTCTTCCTTTTGATATTCATGGTGGAGGGATGGACCTCCGCTTTCCACATCATGAAAATGAGATAGCCCAGGCTGAGGCTGCTACTGGTAAAAACTTTGCTAAATACTGGATTCACATTGGCCTTTTAACTGTTGATGGAGAAAAAATGTCTAAATCCCTTGGGAACATAATTAACATAAAGGATTTGTTAAAAAAATGGGACTCTGAGGTTATTCGTTTCTTTTTTGCACAGGCACATTATCGTAGCCCGCCCGATTTCAACGAAAAGGCTTTGGAAAACGCTGAAAAAGGGCTTGATCGAATACATCGTCTTAGAGAAAGATTAGAGGATTTATGCAAAAACATAGATAGCAAGCTTGATGAAAAAGTTTTGAATAAAGAAGAAAAAAACTACCTTAAAACTATTAATGTTTTCAAGGAGGAATTCGGAAAAGCGATGGATGATGATTTTAACACCCCGCAGGCTGTATCAGTAGTTTTTGATTTTGTGAATAGTAGTAACAAATTCCTTGAAGAAAACGCTAACCCAAATAAAGCGTTGTGTAAACACTCACTTGACACTTTAATAGAGTTGGGTAATATTTTGACGCTGTTTCAACCATCATTGGTTGAAAAAAAGGATGAAAATGATTTATCAAAACAGTTACAAGAGATTCTCAAAAAATATGGGGAAGAAACCAGTGAAAAAGACATTGAAAAAATAATGGATTTAGTCCTGGAATTAAGAGAAAAAGCTCGTAGAAATAAGGATTGGGGCAAGGCTGATAATATTAGAGACGAGTTAAGTAAAATTGGGTTTGAAATACAGGATACAGATGAGGGTCCTGTTTGGAGAAAGAAATAAGTAGATTGTTATGAAGAAGATTCTTGTAGGTTTTGATGGTTCTGAGGGTTCTGAGCAGGCTTTGAATAAAGCTATGATGCTGATTGAGGAATATGGTGAGCTTATTCTACTAGCTATTATACCGAGCCCTCGAGATAAAGCATTTGTGGATATAGGGGCCTATGATAAATTGAAGAGGAGAGCTGAGAATCTTATATCTGGTGCTATTGCCGATATTGGGGAGCATGAGTTTACAATTAGAGGCTTGGTTGAGGAGGGGGATGCTGCTGCGAAGATTATTGATGTCTCAAATAGGGAAAAGGTTGATTTGATAGTTCTAGGTAGTAAAGGCGCTAGTGAAATTGGTGGGTATCTAATTGGTAGTGTTGCTAATAAGGTTGTACAGTATGCTCATAAACCTGTGATGGTAGTGCGTTAGAACATTTTAGTAGATAATTACTGCTTTTACACCTTTTGCTTCTCTTATTTTTGATATGAGTCTAGCGGGTATTTGTTTTTCGGTTACTATGAATAGTTTTGGTTCTTCTGAGAGTTCAAAATCATCTACGATGGCTTGTCTTATGCTTACTTTGGCGTCTGCTACGATTTTTGATACATCTGCTAGTGTCCCAGGCATGCTAGGATCGCTTGGGATGATTTCTATCACGCCCCACTTCATTTTAGATGCCACATCTTTTAGGTGACATGTTGGGGTTAAATTTGAAAAAAATTTTTTAAGGTCTTCTTTTTCGTCGATTGTTTTTATTGTACTAGTCACTATTCTCCGGTCTAAGTTGAATGCTCGTGATAGTTTTGAGTCGGATAGTTCAATTTCTCCGCAGTATATTTTTTTGTTTTTGATTTTTAATCCGTATTCAAGTAGTTTTTGTGCGAGTTTTTTTCTTTTTGGGTATTGGTTGAAGTATTTGGCAAATTTTCTCCACATGTGTTTTTGGTAACTAGAGAGGTTGTATATAAAGCCTACATTATAGTATATTATTGTACAATAATGTACATTTATTAACAATGTTTATAAGGGGCGGAAAATATAACCTCAATGTAGCAACATGAAAGAGTTAAAAATAATCCTAGATGAAAATGACATACCAAAAAAATGGTACAACATACAAGCAGATTTAAAAACCCCATTAGACCCCCCGCTACATCCAAAAACAAAAGAGCCCATAGGACCTGATGATCTAAAAATGATTTTCCCTATGGGCTTAATACAACAAGAAGTAAGCCAAGAAAAATACATACGAATACCGGAAGAAGTTAGAGAAATCTACAGGTTATGGAGGCCTAGCCCACTATACAGGGCAAAACGTTTAGAAAAAGCACTAAAAACAAACGTAAAAATTTACTACAAATGGGAAGGAGTAAGCCCACCCGGGAGCCATAAACCCAACTCAGCAGTACCACAAGCTTACTACAACATGAAAGAAGGAATTGAACGAATAACAACAGAAACTGGAGCAGGACAATGGGGATCAGCATTAGCATTCGCTACTAAACTATTCAACATAAAATGTAGAGTATATATGGTTAAATGCAGCTACGAGCAAAAACCATATCGAAGAATTCTGATGGAAAACTGGGGAGCAGAAATTTATCCAAGTCCAACAAAACTCACAAACTCAGGTAGAGAAACAATAAAAAAAGACCCTTACACGAGTGGGAGCCTAGGGATTGCAATCAGCGAAGCAGTGGAAGACGCAGCAACCCATGATAACACAAACTATGCCCTTGGATCAGTACTAAATCATGTGATTCTACATCAAACAATTATGGGCATAGAAATGAAAAAACAGTTTGAACAAATTGATAAATACCCAGATATAATCATTGGATGCGTAGGCGGAGGAAGTAACTTTTCAGGAACATGCTTCCCATTTCTTCAGGATAAATTAATAGGCAAAAAACCTGATTTAAAAGTAATATCAGTTGAGCCACTTGCTTGTCCAACTCTGACAAAAGGCGAATACCGGTATGACTTTGGAGATAGCATGGGACTTACACCCCTTATAAAAATGTACACTCTTGGTCATAATTTTGTTCCACCTGCTATTCACGCAGGTGGTCTGAGATATCATGGTGACTCACCGCTATTATGTAAACTAACAAAAGAGGGGTACATGGAGGCTGTTGCATATCATCAGAGGGAAGTCTTTGAAGCGGCAACATTATTTGCACAAACCGAGGGTTTCGTTGTAGCTCCTGAAACAGCACATGCTGTTAAAGCCACTATTGACTTCGCTAGAATGTATAAAAACACTGATGATGAGAAAACAATCGTATTTGCAAACAGTGGACATGGATATTTTGATCTAAGTGCATATGATGCATATCATAATAGTAGTCTACAGGACTATAAATATACAAAAAATAAAGTTAAAAAATCGTTAGTGGTTCTTCCACAAGTGTAAAAAATTATTTTCCTCTGTTTTGTTTTGCACGTATACTAGGTCTTACTTTTTCTGCTCCACGGCCCTTATACATGAGTCCTCTGCCTTTTTGACCAGCACTGGTCTTTCCACGTAAAACTCGTCTCTTATTTGGCGGATTGGTAATCCAGTTGATTTTTGGATCTTTCATAATTGATGGATGTACGGGGTCAACGAGTATTATTTCGTGGTAATGGTTTTTTCCGTCTTCTCCAACCCAGTAGGAGTTTAGGACTTCCATGTTCGGGTATCTTTTTGCTGTTCTTTCCTCGGCTATTCTCTGTATGTTTTTACCAGGGGTTATTTTTGATATTCCTTTTGTTGATGGTTTTCTACCGCCCTTTATTTTGGGTTTTCTAAGACCTCCTTTTCTTACTCGGGCGCGTACGACTATGTACCCAGGTTTTGCTTTATAACCTAGTGATCGTGCACGATCTATTCTCAGTGGTTTTTCGACTCTTGTGAAGTTTTCTTCTTTTCTCCACTGTATTAGTCGCTGTTGTTGCGGTGATTTGTATGAGGTATCTGGTTTTTTCCATTGATCCCCTATGTAATCATATAGGTTTTTTGCCATTATGTTTACACCATTTCTAAGAGTTAGTGGGAGCATAGGAAGTGTATTCTTTATTTAAAACTTTTTGTTCAGATAGGATATATGGAATAATAGAAATAAAATATTATAGTAACATTTTATAATAAACATAACATTTAAAAGAGAATTTGTTATTATGGGGTCGTTAGTTATTTATAAATAATCTTAACTAAGCTAAAAGTATAAGTACTAGCAAGATAAACATATAAAGCAGAAGATAAAAGTGATGTTCTTGTAAATAAGGGGGCATATTGTCATATGAATGAGCAAAAAAAAATATTCACCGTGTTTTTAGTGCTAGTTATAATCATAATTTCAGGATTTGTCGCAGTGATGGAGTATCGATTTGGAGGAATTACAAAAGATGAAGAGGAAAAGCTTCCACTTCTTGTAAAAGTATTTGCAAGTGAAGCATCTGGAAATATTCCTTTAAAAATTAATTTTACAGCATTAGTCCTATATTATGAAGGTAATGTTAGATATAATTGGGATTTTGGAGATAATGGAACATCTAGTGAAATAAAGCCGGCTTATACGTATAATAAAAGCGGCTCATATACTTGTAGTTTAATAGTAACTGATAGCTCTGGTCAAGAAAGCAAAGATTCAGTTGAAATTTCAGTAAAACCTAGTCTGGCACCATCGGTTTCAATAACTATGGATGAGTTGAAACCAAGTAGACCATTTATACCTATATTAAGGCTACCTAAGATATCAAGTTATTATTGGGGTCGTAATCTACGTCAGGCTATGGAACTAAAAATTTTCCCTTCTTCTTTGTTGAATCTTCCAGGTTTTGTATCCTGTGGTGCACAGGCAACATCTCCTGAGGGAAATGAAATTGTGTCATATAGATGGGAGCTTAGACCTCCAACTTACACCAGTCAGCTTGGTCAACAAAAAAAACCTGTATATTATTTTGAAGGAAAGAACATAACATTTCCTTTATTGTATACATATGTAGTAGCACCGTATGACCTTACAATTATAGTCACTGACTCTAAAGGAAACGAGGGGACAGATACCATAAAGTTTCAGGTAGAAGAAAATCCAATCGAGACTCAGATAGCAACTATTAAACAAAGCATAGGTGGTTTTCGAAAGAATATTTGGCATGATTTATTAAAAGAGGATCTTAAAGGACCTGTTGGTAAATTTATTGGAGAAGTAATCTTTCCGCTATTGCCAAGTTGGCCATTGCTGAAATTGTTTATAATTATAAAGCTTATAAGTTGGGATATAAGCTTAGATATTGTTCCTATAATTGTAGAATTCCTAGAGAAACATCCGATTCTCAGAGATACTGCAAAAACAACTCTTGAAGGATTACAATCTTCTCTTGAAAATATGAAGACGAAATTTCCAAAGTTAGAGGGAGTTATAGACCAAGCCATAGGTGCTATTCAAGGTTTACTTGAGCAACTAGGTTTAGCGAATCTTAAACCAGAGCTTTCAGATGAAAAACCAGTGCATAACTCAGAGTTGGTTAGTCTTGTCCTATCAAATGTCTCTATTACAGTTACAGATTATGAAGGTGATCCTTTTAATGTCTCAATAAGTGGGGATTACGTTAACGATATATCATTAATTGATCAATTTAATGGTACTTTCAATGCAACTTTGATAACTCCATTACCACCTGAGACTGATATCTACTGGAATGTAAACGTTACTAGTCGGGGCAGATGGGTGAACGAGACCTATAAATTTACAACACGCTGGAGTTAGAATATTGAGGGTTCTATAACCCTTATTTCTTTATCTCTTGGGTTAAATTGTATTGTTTTTACTATGTGTGTTGAGCTTCATGCTTCTTCTGCCGGTCTCACTAAAAAGGATGTTTTTTGTATGAAATTTATATAGCTTTATTTATAATTTTATATTTTAACATTAAATGATTGAGCCAAAAAGCTTATATATAACTTAGAATAACTTAGAATAATGATTTGTTATAGGGGGCATATCGTTATATGAAAGAGCTCTATGTAAAAATTGTTGGATTAATAATCGTTGTGATGCTAATAGTTTTTTCAATATTTGTTGTAGTAATTCAGCAAGGAATTGGAGAAATAAATGAAGATATTGAGGGATTAAAAGATGAGACTGCGTCTGTGAGAGTTCTAGCGGATACTAGCTCAGGAACTAGTCCACTTACAATTAATTTTAAACCTTTATTGTTAAATGTTAAAGATGACGCGGAATATTATTGGGATTTTGGAGATGGAAATACATCAACTGAAATTAACCCTTCTCACACCTATGTAGGAGATGGTGTCTTTAGTTGTTCTTTGACCGTTGAAGATGCAGATGAAAAAATAATGGATAGTTTTAATATAACAGTATTTCCAAATAATCCGCCAAAAATAAAAATATTATGTAAAAATACTGCTTTTAGGCCTGAAAAAATGAATTTTAAAGCAGAAGTTTTTGATCCTGAAGGAGAAGAATTGCAGTATAAATGGACTTTGAAATATCCATTAATAATGGGCGGATACGAGCGGCAAGAAACTTTTAACACAGAAAGTTTCTCAAAAACGCTAATACGAAATGGTCGTTATGTTGTTGAGTTAACAGTTACAGATGAGGCAGGTAATAAAGTAACTGACTATGAAATTATTCAAGTGCAAGTAAGCAAAGCAGAGGGGTTCGTTAATAGTCTTATAATAGCGTATACTCTGACCTTGCCGGGACAGCTTGATCTTATGTGGAATCAGGTTCTCAACCCCTTATTTGGTTTGGAAGAATATATTGATAATAACTGGTTAGATATGTCTCCAGGGA
>Ga0315555_1000823_pt1 | contig 22322 bp, 17 predicted proteins | sample SalMarSW160380MG_FD_202113 | JGI IMG/M metagenome (GOLD analysis project Ga0315555, IMG submission 202113) | Salt marsh sediment microbial communities from the Plum Island Ecosystem LTER, Massachusetts, United States - Salt Marsh Sediment SW1603-80 ... | reverse complement strand
GCCGGTCCTCGGGCAATTTCGCCTCTCGTTCCGCCATGACACGGTAGTCGTGATAGACCCGCCGCGGGTCCAGATACAGCCGGGCAGCGCTCGCCTGTGACTTCTCCGGGTCCCGGGAAAACGCCCCGCCTACAAGCTCGGCGTTGTTGTCCAGCTCCAGGGCCATGCGGTGAACCGGTCCGATGAACGCCCCGATTCCTCCGCCGATCATTCCCGCTCGCAGTTTCCTGTTATTCATCTCTCTTTCCTCCGTTCCGGTCGAGCGACCGAACGAGCTGCCCGCACCCGTGAAGTGCACGCGAATGGCGTTCGTCGCTTCCCGACAATCAAGATATCGTGTAGAGTTCATGAGTGCAAGGAACGAACAACAGGGGTATTCGTGGGACAGGCCGCTGACATGGAGAAACGCATCCTGGGCAGAACCGGCTTGCAGGTCGGCGTCATCGGGCTCGGAGTCGAGCATTTACGCTCAGAACAGCGGAATATGCGCGAGGTTTTCGACCTGGCCGTGTCGGCCGGCGCCGATTACGTCGATTTGGTCTACAACGATCCGACCGGGATCTACGCCGAGCATTGGGAGGCCATCACCCCCGCATTGCGGCGATATCGGGACCGGTTGATCCTTGCCGCTCACTGGGGATTCATCGCCCACGAGCCTGTCGATCGCTGTCGGTGGTGCTTTGAGCAGGTACTCGACAGAGTAGGCAATGACTACGTGGAGATCGCAGTCCTCACCATGGTGGATACCGAGGAGGTCTGGCAGGGGTGGGCCCAGGAATCCATTCAGAATCTCAAGGCGTACCGGCGCCAAGGCCGGCTGGGATTCATCGGCTTGAGCAGCCACTACCCGAATATCGCCCGTCAGGCTATGGGGTCCGGATTGATCGATGTTCTCATGTTTCCCGTCAATCTTTACCAGCATCAGGAGGACACGGAGAGTCAGGCGCTCCTGGAGCTTGCCGCGGAACTCGGGGTGGGCGTCGTGGCCATGAAGCCCTACTACGGCGGCCGGCTCCTGCACACCGAAGGCCGCCCGACCGGCATTTCGCCGGTGCAGTGCCTGCACTACGTGCTTTCCCAACCCCTGGCAACCGTGGTGCCCGGACCGCGCAACGCCGATGAGCTGCGGCAGGCGTTGGCCTATATTCGGGCTGAGGAAGCGGAGAAAGCCTACGGGCCGCTGCACGACGAGCTGACCGAACGGCTGCGCGGGCAATGCGTGCTCTGTAAACATTGCCTTCCCTGCCCCCAGGAGATACCCATCCCGGACCTGATTCGCTGCCTGGACTACGTCGAGCACTACGGGCACGGACCCGGCCACGAAAGCACCAATCGGGAACGGTACGCAGCCATGACCGCCAAGGGATCGGATTGTACCGAGTGCGGAGTATGCGTGGAGCGCTGCCCGTTCCAGGTGGACATCATCGGCAAGATGAAACGGGCGGCGGAAGTCTTCGAGGTGCGTGACTGATGGCGGGGATCGGAGACGTCGTCCAGCGGTACATCAGCGCGGAAACCTTGGAGGCGAAGACGGAGCAGTGGATGCGGCAGATCGCGGCCTGGGCCGGCCACGTCGTGACCTGTGCCGAGGTCGTCGATTGTACAGGATCGCCGTGACATTCGGGGAACCTTTCCGGCAACATGCTCATGGAAAGATCAACGGAAGAGGGGGATCCTCCAGTGGCTGAATCATCAACCGATATCGCCGCCCGGAAGCGAGCCGTGCGTGCGCAGGTAAGGGCCCGGCTGGCCGCACTTGATGGGCTGCAGATCGAGGGCAGGAGTCAATCCCTGGCCGGGCGGCTGTTCGCGACCTCCTGGTGGAGTGGCGGGGAGTGGGTTTTCATCTACATTCCCATGGGCGGTGAGGTGGATACCCGTTTCATCGTGGCCCGGGCATATCGGGAGAAAAAGCAGGTGGCCATCCCCCGTATCGAGGGGGAGGATCTGGCCTTCTACGTTTACGACGGGCGCACCGAAAACCTGATTCCCAATCAGTTCGGGATCCTCGAGCCCGATCCTGCGTGGACGTTGATCGACCCCTCCGTGCCTACGGGAAAGCGTCTGCTCGTCCTGACTCCCGGGTTAGCCTTTGACAGGCAGGGGCGCCGGCTGGGAAGGGGAAAAGGTTTCTACGACCGCTTCCTGCACCGATTACGGGCCTCTCACCCGGCGGGACGCTTCTCCTGGGCCGTGGGTCTCTCCTTTGCCGAACAGCTGGTGGAACGGGTTCCGGTTACGGATCACGATGAGCTGCTGGAGGGGATCGTCACGGATCAAGAGGTGATAGGCTGAGCCACCGTCAACTTGATTTCACGAGGGTTTCGTGAGTAAATTGTAAAAAATACAGAATGCAAACGGGATAGAACCATGTCAGAAATCAAATCGGCCCTGGAAATCGCGCTGGAGCGCACACAGGATGTGGAGGCAAACAAGGAAGCCCTGGAGGCCAACACCTTCATGACCGAGGGGAAGAAGGCGGTCTCCAAGTTTCTGTCGGAAGAGGATGTTGATCTAAAGAAATTGTTGGAGGGCCTCGACAAGAAGCACCTTCGTCACATCAAAGAGGGAGCTTTACAGGCCCTGCTGGCCAATCTCAAACTTCCCCTGGATGAAATGTCCCTGCTCCAGGGCAAGAAGGCCGGGCAGGGTTTTTACGCCCTGGTTGCCGACGGCAAACACCTCGGCAAGCTTCTGAACCAGATGGAACAGTTCCTGGAGGATTTTTTGAAGGAGCGGAAGAGGGTCGTTGAAGCGGTGGAGCAGAGATTCCAGCCGATTCTGCAGCAGAAAGAGCAGGCCATGAGCCAGCAGGTAGGTGCCCGGGTCAAGATCGATCCGGCCATGGATCCGGACTTCCAGAAGATGCTGCGGGAAAACATGACGATCCTCGAGGACCGCTACAACCAGGTCCTCGCCCGGGTCAAGCAGGAACTGCGGCGGCTGAGCGAGTAAAATTGCAGCCCCGGATCACTCTCCCGGTTCGTAGGGGATGCCGTCCGCCGCCGGTGGTTTGGCCTTGCCCATCATCCCCACCAGCACGAGGATGGCCAGAACGTAGGGCAGCATCTGCACGAACTGGCTGGGAATCGGGATCTTGGTTTCGAACATGATGCGGAAGGTATCGGCGTAGCCGAACAGCAGCGCGGCCAGCACTGCCCCCACCGGATGCCAGCGTCCGAAGATCATGGCGGCCAGGGCGATGAACCCCCTGCCCCCGGTCATACCGTTGATCCACTTGGCCGGATAGAGCACCGCCGCGGCCAGGCCGCACATCACCCCGGAGAGGATCACTCCGGTGTAACGCATCAGGTGCACGTTGATTCCCAGGGTATCCGCTGCCTCCGGGTTTTCCCCCACGGCGCGCAGGCGCAAGCCGAAGCGAGTCTTGTACAACACGAACCAGCAGATCGCCGTGATCGGGATCAGGGCAAAGGCGAAGGAATTGATGTGGAATATCGTAGGAAAGAGGTAGGGGTTCAGCTGCGACTGGGTCTCCTGGTTGAAGATGTTTTGGGAGAGGAAGCGGCCGATACCGATGGCCATGATGTTGATCGCCACCCCGCTGACGATCTGATTGACCTTGTAGGTTATGGTGGCCACCGCATGGATCAGGCTCATGATGACGCCGGTGATGATGGCCACCAGCAGTCCCATCCAGATGCTTTGAAAGGCGATCGATCCCCATACGATCGTAAAGGCGGTCACCGCCATGAAGCCCTCTAAAGCGATGTTGATCACACCGCTGCGTTCGCAGAAAACGGCCCCCAGGGCGGCAAAGGCGATCGGGCCGGAGATCTCCAGCCCCTTGAACAGAAAATTCACGACAATCGAAAGATCCATCTCAGGCAGCCTCCTTCTTTCTCAGCGCCCGAATATAGCGGGTCACGATCTCGTTGATGACAACGATGAAGATGATCATCAGGCCGGTAATAATGTAGATGATGGAGTTGGGGACCGAGGTGTACAGCTGCAGGCCGTAGCCCGCCTGTTTCAGAAAGGCGAATAAAATGGCCGAAAAGACGACCCCTACGGGTGAGTTGCGGCCGATCAGGGCGATGGCGATCCCGTCGAAACCGAGCCCTGAGGCGATCTCGAAGGTGTAGTGTCCCCGGATGGCGAAGATCTCCTGCATGCCGACCAGGCCGGCAACGGCCCCGCTGATCAGAAAAACCCCCAGCTGCACGCTCTTGACCCGCACACCGGCGTAGTGGGAGACATCTATGGAGGTACCTACCGCGCGGATCTCGAAGCCGAAGCGCAGGCGGAACAGCAGGATGTAGGCCAGCACGCCCATGAGGATGGCCACGATCAGGGAGTAGTCCAGGTACACGTGGTTGGGTACGTTGAGCCCGATGGCCTGGAACCAGTGATTGAGCTTGCCGAACAGGGCCGTGGGCAGAATCTTGCGGGTCTGGGGCTCCAGGCTCGCCTCTCCCCGTCCCGACAGGGGACCGTTAACCAGAAAGTTCACCAAAGCGAAGCCGATGTTGTTGAACATGATCGTGGAGATCACCTCGTGGATCCCCTTGGTGATCTTCAACACCGCCGGTATAGCCGCCCACAGGGCACCTCCGGCCATGGCGGCCAGCACTACCACGGGCAGATGGATCACCTTGGGCAGGGGCAGGTAGATGCCGGCCAGGGCTCCGACCAGCCCGCCGATGAAGTACTGTCCCTCCACGCCGATGTTGAACACCCCGGCTCGGAAGGCGATGGCCACGGCCAGCCCGGAGATGAACAGGGGAATGGCCACGGAGAACACGCTGGCCAGCCGGGAGGCGTTGGAGACCGTAAACTTGAAGATCGCCCTGATGGCGTTGCCCGGGGTTTCCCCCACGATCGCTGCGATGATCAGCAGAACCACGATGGATGCGAGAAATCCCAACACGGGAGCCAGCAGCTCCATGAGCCGGTATTTGTCGAATCGAAGCTTACGCATTTTGATCGCCTCCGGTCATGTACAGACCGATCTTCTCCCGGGTGGCCTCCGCCCGGCCGAGCTCCTGGATTATGCGGCCTTTGAACATCACGCCGATGCGATCCGACAGAGAGAGGATCTCATCCAGGTCCGCGGACACCAGCAGCACGGCCTTGCCGTTTTCTCTGGCCTCCAGAAGCTGGGAGTAGATGAACTCCTGGGCACCGATATCCACGCCCCGGGTCGGCTGGGCGGCCACCAGCAGGATCGGTTCGAAGCTCATCTCCCGGGCCACGATGGCCTTCTGCTGATTGCCTCCCGACAGGGCGTTGGCGGGGGTCATTTCCGAAGGGGTACGGATGTCGAAGTTCTTGATGGTCTGCCTGGCGTAGTCCCGGATTTTCGCCGAATCGATCCATTGGGAGCCTCTGACGAAGGGCGGCCGGTGGTGACGGCCCAGGGTGAGGTTGTCCGCCAGGGAAAAGGGAAGCAGCAGGCCGAAACGCTGGCGGTCCTCGGGGATGTGACCAATCCCGGAGTCCCGGCGCAACCGTACATCCCAGGAGAGGATACTCTGCCCCTGCAGAAGGATATCCCCCTGGTTTAGCTTCACCGGCTCGGTTATGGCCTGGACCAGCTCGCTCTGACCGTTTCCCTCCACGCCGGCAATTCCGTAGATCTCTCCGCCTTTGACAGAGAGACTCACCCCGTCCAGAACGCCGTGTCCCCGCTCCCCGGTCTCGTGCAGGTCCCGTACCTCCAGGATCGTAGCACCCGGCACGACGGCTTCCTTCTTCACTTCCAACAGGACGGGTTTGCCGACCATCAGCTCGGCGATCTTGGCCTTGGTGGCCTCGCCGCGCTGCAGAGTTTCGATGACCTTGCCCCGGCGAATCACCGTGATGCGGTCGGCGATGTCCAGCACTTCGTCGAGCTTGTGGCTGATGAAGATGATCCCCTTGCCCTGGTCCTTCATCATCCGGAAGGTCTTGAACAGCTCGTCGACCTCTTGAGGCGTGAGCACCGCGGTGGGCTCGTCGAAGACCAGGATCTCCGCACCGCGGTAGAGGATCTTCAAGATTTCTACGCGCTGCTGAAGCCCGACGGGTAGGTCCGCAACGGATAGGGAAAGCTCCACTGGCAGACCGTTGCGCGCCATGATCTCCTCAACTTTTTCGGCCGGCGCCTCCATCCGCAGCACACCAGCCGTTTGGGTCTCTTCACCCAGTACGATATTCTCAAGTACCGAGAAGGGAGGAACCAGCATGAAGTGCTGGTGCACCATGCCGATCCCCTGAGCGATTGCATCCCGAGGATTGCGAATGCTCGCCGCCTCACCCCGCAGGTAGACCGTTCCGGAATCGGGCTTCTGCAGCCCGTAGAGGATCTTCATCAGGGTGGTTTTGCCGGCGCCATTTTCGCCGACCAAAGCGTGAATCTCCCCGGCCTGCAGGTCGAAGCTGACCCCGTCGTTGGCCCGTACGCCGGGAAAAACTTTGGTGATTTCTTCCATCGCCAGCAGAGTGTCGGACATCACTAAGCTCCCATAGCTAACTCGAGGATTAAAAAAGCGGGACGTTCCGAAGACTCGGTCCGTCCCGCCGTTGTTACCCTATGGCATTAAAAGGTCGCTTCAGCCCACTCCTTGACCTTGGCATCATCGTTGGGTACGGCGATCTCCCCGCTGATGATCTTCCCCTTGATCTCGTCCACCTGGGCCATGATCGGATCGAGCTTGTCCCTGTTGTACTGGTTGACCGCATAGCCGACCCCGTCGTCTGCCAGGCCGAACTCGTGATAGCCGCCGGTGACTTTGCCCGTATCGATCAGCTCTTGCCCCGTGAGGAAAATGGCGTTGTCGACCCGCTTGAGCATGGAGGTCAGGATGTGTTCGGCCATGGCCTTCTCTTCGGCACTGTCGCTCGAGGCGTAGATCAGGCCCTGGTCGGAATCAACGCCGATGGCCAATTTGTTCAAGTCCTTGGCCGCCTTGAACAGACCCGCTCCGGAACCGCCGGCTGCGTGGTAGATGATCGAGGCGCCCTGATTGTAGAAGTTCTTGGCGATGCTCTCAGCGGTCTTGGGATCATTGAATGCACCGGGATCTTTGCCGCAGTATTGAGCAAGCAGGGCTTTCGGGTCCCGAAGCTTCGGGTTCACATACATGACTCCGGCGAAATATCCCCCGTGGAACTTGTGGATGAGGGGGATGTCCATCCCGCCGATGAAACCGACCTTACCCGAGGTATCCATCAACCCGGCGATGGCGCCGACCAGGAAGGAGCCCTCGTGCTCGGCGAAGGACAGGCAGGTGATGTTGCTGTCTGCATTCAGATCCGGGATAAACCCGTCGATGATGCCGAAGTGCTGGTTCGGGAAATCCGCAGCCACCTTGGTGATGGCGTCGGTGAACAGGAATCCCACCCCGATCATCAGATCGAAGCCTTCTTCGGCTTGGGCCCGCAGCAGCTGTTCCCGGTCCTGGCCACCGGACTGCGGTTCCAGGTACTTCAGCTCGATCTCCGTTCCGTAGCTCACGTTGCTCGGATCATCCTTGATATAGCCCTTGTACTCCTGGGCTATCAACTTCATGCCATTGTAGGCGGAGTCGTTGAAGGATTGATCCCCCCGTCCCCCGATGTCGAAGACGATCCCGATCTTGTACTTCGGACCCGTCGGAGCCGCCGCCTCCTCTTTCTTCTTGCAGCCCAGAACGGCCACAACCATGATAAAGGCGAGCAGCAGTAACAATGCTTTTTTCATGGATTTCCACCTCCTCCATGTGTGAATTGATTTTCTCTAACTGTAAACCGAAGGGAGTGGGGCGTCAATAATGTATTTCGAGGATGGTTTAGGAATCGAGCATTTCCAGGAATTCCGCTTCGTCCACGACCCGTACGCCCAGCTCCCGGGCCTTGTCCAGCTTGCTCCCCCCTCCGGGTCCGGCCAACAGGTGGGTGGTCTTGGAGGTTACGCTGGAGGTGACCCGGCCGCCCCGACGCTTCACCTCCTCCATGGCCAGCTCCCGGGGCTTGAAGTGCTCGAAGCTGCCGGTAACGCACCAGGTCTGAGTGCTGAAGCTCTGGGTAAGGCGCTCCCTGTCCGCCGGAACCTCCTCGCTGAAGCTCAACCCCGCCGCCTCGAGTGCTTCGATCCGCCGGCGGACCACCGGGTGGTTGAGCTCCTCGATCAGGGTCCGGGCGATCTTCTCGCCGATGCCGTGGATCCGCGTGAATGCCTCGGGATCCATCTGTTCGGCGGCCGTCAGCAGTGAGTCGATATCCCGGTAACCCCCTTCGGCCAGCAGCTCCACCGCCTTCTGCCCGATGTCGGGGATCCCCAGAGAGACCAGGACGTTTCGGTAGCTGCGCTGTTTGCTCTTCGCCAGGCCTTCCCGGATCAACTGAACTTTTTTCTCCCCGAAGCCGGGAAGCTCGAGCAGTACGGCGGGGTCGAAGGCGTAGAGGTCCTGCACGTCCCGCACCAGGCCGCGGTCGATGAGAAGGTCGAGGGTTTCCGGCCCCAGATTTTCGATATCCATCTGATTTCTACCCACGAAGAAACGGATCCGGCCGCGAACCTGGTCGGGACAGCTCGGGTTCGGGCAGAACTGATGCGCCCCCCGGCGTACCAGTTCCCCGCCGCAGGATGGACAGCTTTTCGGCATCTTCCAGGTGGTGTTGCCCAGCTCGTTCTTCTCCACCACCCGCTCCACCGCCGGGATCACGTCGCCCCGCTTGGAGACGCTGACCCGATCTCCGACGGCCAGCTCGAGAAGATCCACGTAGTCCTGGTTGTGCAGGGTGGCGTTGGAAATCGTGGATCCGGAGAGAAGCACCGGTTTCATTCGGGCCACCGGCGTGATGCGGCCCGTCCGGCCGACCTGGACCTCGATGTTTTCTACAACCGATTCCGCCTCCGGGGCCTCGAATTTGAAGGCGATCGCCCAGCGGGGATGGTGGCCGGTGAAACCTAGGGATTCCCGGGCCGCGAGCTCGTTTACCTTGACTACCAGCCCGTCGATTTCGTAGTCCCGTTCCAGGCGGCGCTTACGGGCAAGCTCCAGGTAGCGGGAAATTTCGGCGGGTTCCCCCACGCTCCAGGCGGGATGTCGCTTTCGAATTTTCGCCGGATCGTACCGCCCGGAGAAAAAGGCCGTGTCCGGATTGAGCTTGAAACCAAGCTCTTCCAGCTGCTCCAGGACCTCGATGTGCGTCCGGGGAGGTGGGGAGAAGTGCCCCTCGTAGACGAAGATATCCAGGGGAACGGCCGCTACCTCCGCGCTCTTCACCCGGCGCAGCGTGCCGGCGGCCAGGTTGCGGGGATTGGCGTAGGGTGTCTCCTGCTCGGAGTTGATGCGCTCGAACAGACTCCGGGGCAGAAAGATCTCCCCCCGTACGGCTATGGTTTCAGGCCGGCCGAGGCGCAGCGGGACCGCCCGGATGGTTTTTACGTTGGGCGTCACGTCGTTACCGACGATGCCGTTTCCGCGGGTGACGGCCCGGCTCAGCACGCCCTCTTCGTAGTACAGGACGATCGAAGCACCGTCTATCTTCTCCTCTACGGCGTAGGAGAGAGCTTGATCGGCGTTCTTATTGGTCTTGACGATCCAGGCCTCGAGGTCCTCCGCCGTATAGGCCTTGTCCAGGCTCAAGACGGGAATCGTATGGCGGACTTCGGGAAGCTCATGGGTCAGGTCCGATCCGACTCTCTGCGTGGGCGAGTCGGCCCGGCGGCCTTGAGGGAAAGCCCGCTCCAGCTCGAGCAGGCGGTCGAACAGGCGGTCGTATTCCCTGTCGGAAATGCTGGGGCGGCTGAGCACGTGGTACTCGTATTGATAGCGATTGAGTCGTTCGCAGAGTTCGTCGATTTCCTGTTTTGCTTGTTCGGGTTTGAGATTACTCGACGTATTTGATGAAGGCATCTTTGAAACCGCGGGATCGGAACTGGTAGAGCAGAGTGCCGCTTTCATCCACGTTCAGCGGTCCCACGAGCACCTTGTAGAAGTTTCTGCCTCCCGAGCTGGCCGGCAGGATCGTCACCGAATAGTTCTTGGTGAGATCCCCGGCAAGCTTCTCCGCCAGGGTCCGGGTGGAGTAGGCGCCGAGCTGCACGAAGTACGTCCGGGAGGGCAGCTGCGCTGAGCGCGGCATCGGCTCTTCCGCTGCCGCTTCAGCTATGGCGACCTCCGCAGCCGGCTCCTCGACGGCGGGTTGCTCTTCCTCTTCGGCGACGGCCACCTCTTCGACCGGTTGTTCCTCAGTCACGGGAGTCTCGACGACTTCCTCTGCAACCGCGGCTTCCTCGATCTCGCCCGTGGGCGGTTCCTCCGGTGCCATGGTCAGAGGAGTCTCTTCCTCCGGAGCCGGCAATCGGGTTCCCTCCGGGCTGGGTTTTTCCGGCTCGGCCGCCTCCGGACCCGGCAGGGCGACCTCCAGCGGCTCTTCTTCAGCCTCGGGTCCGAGCATGCTCACCCTGGGCGGTCCCTCCTCCACGGCTTCGATTTCTTCCTCGACTTCGGCGGCCTCTACGATCTCTTCCGGGAGTTTCTCAAGCTTCTCTTCCACCGGCGGCGCTTCCTCGGCTTCCGCCACCTCTTCCGCGGGCTGCTCGGCAGCCGCGATTTCCTCCTCCATTTCCCGGACCGGGCTCGGCTCGGGTGCCAGGGCGTAGACCTCCTGCTGCCGGGGGGGCATGTACAGCTGTTTTTGCGGGATTCTGTCGGCCAGTTCCTGCAGCCGTTTTTCCTCCGGCGTGAGCGCCCTGCCGGCGGGCTCTTCGGTTGGTGTCTCGGCGATCCCGGCAGGTTCCCCGGCCACGGCTTGCTCGGCTTCTTCGACGAGCGGCTCGATCTCCTGCTCGGTTGACGGCTCCGCCGCCGGTTCCGGTTCGGGCGTGGCAGCCTGAGCGATCTCCACGGTTGGCCCGGTCTCCAATTCGGGCTGCGCCTCGGAGACGGACAGCAGCTGCTCTTCGGTGACGCTCAATGAGGGATTGAGATCCGGGTCGGGGCTGTACGGCTCTTCGCGCAGAGAATCACTCAAGTCCGTGCCCAGGGTACTGACCACGCTGGCCCGGACGCGGATCACCTGGGATCCTGTCAGCCCTATCTGTTTTCCCGCCTCTTCGGAGAGGAGGAGAAAGACACTTGCCGTGCCGGGGATTCGCTGTGTCACGGTTACCCGGACGCTCTGTCCGCTCTGGGCGTTTTGAACGAGGATGGCGGTATTTTCCGGAAAGGCGTTGGAAGCGGCATACAAGCCGGGAGCGGCGAACTCGCCGCCACGGGCTGCAGCTGCGTTTCCCTGCCAGCTTTGCTGGCTGTAGGCCGCAACCGTGAAGAGACACAGCGTGATGATAGGCAGTACTCGTCTACATTTTCGCATGGTAAGAGATATCCCCTCTTCTCTTACATCGGCTGATTCAACCCCTGAATGAACAGTATAGCAGGAAAAAGAGAAAAGCGAAATGGAGGTTGTTGCCCGGGCTCAAGCGAAGCTCCTTCAAGGTTTTTCCGTGATTTTTCTCATCAGATCGACGCCCCGGCCGGCGATATCCCGACCCACGGAGTAGAGGAACTCCGTATAGGTGAGCTCCAGTTTTTCAGGGCTTTCATTGTTGAAAAAAATCTCCCCCTTGCCGAGAGGGGTCGTATTCCCGACGTCGAAAAGATAGTAGCGCACGGATGTTTCGATTTTCAGCGACCTCTGGACCGGGCTTTCCCCCGCATCCCTCCGTGGGGCGGCCGGATCTCTGGGCTCGGTGATCGATCGCACTTCGGCGGCGAGCAGGTATCGGGCCAAACCCTCTCGGGCTATGGCCAGGGGTTCCCGGAAATCCAATACCACCCAATCCACGGCGGGTGCGTACAATCCGGTATCGAAACTCACGAATCCCAAATCAAACATCCCCCCGATCATTCCCTCCTGGCTGGCGAAGGGACGGCTGAGCTGCACTCCATCCCGTACTTCGGTGGCCGCGATCATAAAAGTCTGTCCGTGACAGGCGAGGGAGGAGAGGATCAGGAACGGCAGCACGACTGCCTTGAGTTTCATGGACGGCTCCGTAGGCTTGCAGTTTATCCCATTATCGGTGCAAACGCGTTGAAAAGCCAGAAGCGAACATGGTACCGTAGTTCGTAACCGATATGGCTTTTTTCGTCATTCAAGTGCGGACCGGTAAAGAGCAACAGTATATCAAACAAGCCGACAAGGTCCTCCAGCCTCCGGCGCAGCGGCTGTATTGGCCCAGGAGAGCACTACGCATCCGTCGCCAGGGCGAGTGGAAGGACTCGGTGGCTGCGATCTTCCCGGGCTACCTGTTCCTGCAGGTCGAATCCATTCCGCCGGCTCTGTACGGGGCCCTGAAGAGGATTTCCGGTTTTTTGCGCTATCTCAAGGACAATCAGCATATCGAGCCTCTAAATGAACGAGATCGGGAAATCCTTCTCCACTTTCTCTCCTACGGTGAGGTTGTCCAGCGGTCCAGAGTGTTCTTCGATCGGGACAATCGCATCCGGGTGATTTCCGGACCCTTGAAGGGGATGGAAGGGCGTGTGGTCAAGGTCGATCGTCGGAAGGGGCGGGCACGGATTCGCCTGGAGTTCTACGAAGATTCCTTCCTGATCGATTTCGGCTTCGACGCCCTGGAGAAGTCGGCGGATCTACCGCCCTCGAGCTGAGGCGAAGAACTTCTCATTTCAAGCCGCCTCTCGAAATCTATCAAGGGCATAACTGGTTAAGTGACGCCTCAGAATATTCCGAGAATCTAGAAGAGCCATGACTCCGCACAGGTCCGACAACCGCATATACATAATTGGGGCAGGCATTACCGGAATCACCCTGGCCGGGGAAATCCGAAAAAAGGGGATTTTCGGCAAGGTCGTTGCTTTTCTCGATGACGATCCGCAGAAGATAGGGTCCCGCATTCATTCCATTCCCGTTCTCGGCCCGATTCAGGAGGTTGTTGCGCTGCTCAAGACCACTCCCGCCGATGAGGCGATCATCGCCATTCCCGGGGCCACGCGGGATCGGTTGAAGAGTATTTTCCGGCTTCTGGTCAAGGCAGGATTTGTCCGCATACGTTTCGTACCCCGGATCTCCCAAATTCTCGACGGGGAAGCCCACCTGATCCAGGCTCGACAGATCAATCCCGAGGATATGCTTACCCGAGACCCGGTCCAGGTCAATTTGAAAAAGAGCCTGGCATATTTGAGGGGCAAGAGAGTCCTGGTGACCGGAGCGGGCGGCAGCATCGGGGCCGAGCTCAGCCGGCAGCTTCTATCCGGAGGAGCGGAGCGGCTGTTCCTCTTCGGACACGGTGAGAACAGCATCTATGAGATCGAACGGGAGCTGCGTTTGCTGCAGGAGGAGGGTGTCGGAGAGCAGGCCACGATCGTGCCGATCCTGGGGGAGCTTCAGGATCGGGACTTCATGCAATATATAGTCGAACGAACCCGGGCGGACGTCGTTTTTCACACGGCCGCTCACAAGCACGTGCCGATGCTGGAGGCCAATCCCGTGGAGGCCGTGAAAAACAACGTGTTCGGGACCAAGAATATCATCGATGCAGCCCTGGCGGCGGAGGTGGAGCGTTTCCTCCTGGTTTCCACGGACAAAGCCGTGGATCCCAACAGCGTGTACGGAGCTTCCAAGCTCATCGCCGAAGAGCTGGTGCTGCGGCAGCGCAGTCCCGGAAAAGTATTTCTGGTTGTGCGCTTCGGCAACGTTCTCGGTTCCCGAGGCAGCATCCTGCCGCTGTTTCGCACCCAGATCCTCAAAGGGGGACCGGTTACGGTCACCGATCCGCGGAGTAAGCGTTTCTTTATGACCATCCCGGAGGCGGCTTCTCTGGTGCTTCAAGCCGGCGGGGTCGGAGAGCCGAGAGGTTTGTACCTGCTCGATATGGGTGAACCTGTATCGATCAAAGAGATGGCCGAGCAGATGGTGCGTTTCTACGGCTACGAACCGCAAACGGAGATACCGATCGTCTACACGGGTCTTCGGCCCGGTGAAAAGCTGGTGGAGAGCCTGTGGAGCAACGGGGATAGGGCGAAAGCCACGGAGTACCCGAAAATCCTCAAGCTCGACCGCCATTACGCGCTGAACGGTCGGTTGGAGGGGGTCATTGAGCGGCTCCAGCCGATCTGTTTTTACGATACCGAGAACCCGGAGGTGTACCGCAACCGAACGGTGCTTCGACAGACCCTCAAGGAGATCGTTCCCACGCTCCGATTGCCCGAAGATGAGCCGGCCCACTGATTTTATCCCCTTTTATCGCCCCTCGATCGACAGGGAAGAGGAGGAGGCGGTGCTGTCGGTACTGCGCAGCGGCTGGCTGACGACCGGAGAGGTAACGCTTCAGTTCGAGCGGGAGTTTGCCGCCCGGGCTGGGGTGGAGCACGCACTGGCCGTCAACTCGGCCACAGCGGGGCTTCACCTGTGTTTGGAGGCCGCCGGTGTTCGGGAGAACGCCAAGGTGGCAACCTCCCCCTATACATTCGCCGCTACCGCCGAGGTAATCCGCTACCTGGGAGCCGATCCGTTGTTCGTGGATATCGATGAGGCGAGCTACAACCTCAGTCCCGAGCGCCTGGAGCACGCTTTCCGCAATGACCCTTCGATCGCCGCGGTGATTCCGGTGCATGTCGGAGGTCTGCCCTGCCGCATGCAGGCAATCCTGGACCTTGCATCGGCTCACGGGGCGATGGTCATCGAGGATGCGGCTCACTGTCTTCCCCATGAGGGCCAGGAGCAAGCACCGGGAACTCTCGGTGCCATGGGGGTGTACTCCTTCTACGCGACCAAACCGATAACCACCGGCGAGGGCGGCATGGTCGTGACCCGGGACGGGGAGCTGGCCCGCCGCATGAGCATGATGAGGCTGCACGGGATCGACAGGAACGTGTGGAACCGCTACACCTCCCGGGACGCGTCCTGGTACTACGAGGTTCGGGAGCCGGGATTCAAATACAATCTCACGGATCTGGCATCCAGTCTGGGGCGGGTTCAGTTGCGCAAATCCGAAGGATTTTTTCTGGCCCGGGAGCGGGTCGCCCGCATGTATCTCGGGGGCTTGCAGGGATTGGATTACCTCAAATTGCCGGCGAACGATCCGGCCCACTCGTGGCATCTGTTTCAGATCCGCCTGGTCCTTCCCAGGCTTACCGTGGATCGGGACCGTTTCGTCGACGCCCTGACGGAGCGGGGCATCGGCGTGTCGGTACACTTCATTCCCCTGCACATCATGCCCTACTACCGCCGGACCTACGGCCTCAAGGAACAGGATTACCCGGTAGCTATGCAGTGCTACCTGGAGACGATCAGCCTGCCGATCTATCCCGATCTGGGGGATGAGCAGGTCGAGCGTATCATTGCCGCGATCAAAGAGCTCGGCACCCGCTTCTACAAGAAACGATAATCTAAGAAACGATAATCCGCCTCCCTATTGCCACGCCGAGCAGGCGAAAGTAGAATGATGCTTTCAGGCAGTGATGCAAGCATTCATTCACGACATTGCTCCAAAACGGTCTCTGCGGGCTGCGGTGTTCCGCGCACCCTTTCGAAAAGGAACAGTCACCGCCATCGGCAAACCGGCTCTGCCCCGGGGATACTTCTGCGTTGGTCATGAGGATATCCCCGGTCCGAGTGTTCTTTCCTACTCCGGTTACTCTCTGCCCATCCTCGTCAAATCCAAGGTTCGCTACCTGGGCGAGCCTCTGCTTCTGTTTTGCGGGCCCAATCCGGAGGTGTTGGCCAAAATCTCCGCCTCGGTCGAGCTGTCCTATGAAGAGGAACCAACCGTGGAGTATAAAAACCTATCGGGACCGTATCGGGAGGCTCAGATCATCAATCTCGCTCACGGAGATGTCGATCTGGCCTTCAGTTTGGCCGAGCAAATCGTGGAGGGGGAGTATCGAACCGCCCGGCAGGAGCACTACTATCCCGATACCCAGGGTGCGCTGGCCGATTGGGATGGGAAATCCCTTACGATTCATGCCGGTACCCAAGATCCCTTCGGCCTGCAGCTGGCGATCGCTCGCTGCTTGAATTTGCCGCCGCGGAAGGTCAGGGTCGTGGCGGTGCCGGTCGGGAATACCACGGAGGGGAAACTTCTGTACTCGTTTCTGGTTGCCGCCCAGGCGGGCTTGCTCTCCTACGCCGCAAAAAAACCCGTGGTTTTGGTTTACGATCGGAAAGAGGATCTGTATTGCTCTCCCAAGAGTCCGCCGTTTCAGATACGCCATCAAACCGCTCTGGATCGAGACGGCGGTACGATGGCGGTGAGGGTGCAGATCTTCATGGACGGAGGCTGCTATGCTCCGAAAAACAGTGAAGCCCTGCATCGAGCCGTGCATTCCGCCTGGGGAGCCTACCGGATCCCGAACCTGGAGGTGACCGGGCGTACCGTGGCAACCGATTTTCCCCCGATCGGACCCTTTCGGGCATCAGGAACGGCGCAGGCGTTTTTCGCGGCGGAACTGCACAGCTCGCGTCTGCAGGAGGTCGCCCAGCTGGATCCGTACAACTGGAAAATAGAGAACCTGGCGGCGGCGGGCGGAAAGGAGGCGCCGGGTTCGGCACTCGCCGTGCTGGAGGAAGTTACCGGGCTGTCGGACTTCATCCGGAAATACTCGGCCTATTCTGCGGTAAAAAAGCGTCGGAAAACCATCGATCAGGGTACCTATCCTCTGCGGGGAATCGGTCTGTCTCTCGCCTGCCAGGGCGAGGCGGGGCAATGGGTGGATCTGCACAACATAGAGGTACTCCGCAACAGCTGCACGATGAAACTCGTTTTAGAGAAGGGTCGGCGCCTGCGGATCTACACCTCGCTGGTCGATTCTGCAATGGGGATCCACGCAATGCTCATTCACGCAGCGGCGGAGCTTCTCGAACTCGATCCTCATAAGGTTACCGTGCAGGCCGTGGATACCCTGGAGGTGCCCGACACGGGCCCCACCATCCTCTCCCATGTCGTAAAGGTCGGTCTCCCGCTGCTCGAACAGTGCTGTCGAATCCTCCAGCGCAAGCGCAAGGATGGGACCCTGCCGCTGGAGGTGCATCGAAGCCTCTCACCGGAGCGACTGCACCCCGTAAAAACCGATCAGGCGGTAAGGGGAAAGAGGAGAGCCGGGGAAGATGCGGCAGAACTCTCTTGGGCCGCCACGGTCGTTGAAGTGGAACTGGATCCGGTAACCTTCCAGAGCACGAGCAGGGGAGTATGGATGGTCATCGAAACGGGAACTGTCCGGAATCGAACCACGACGCTGGGGGTGTTGGAGGGGGAGATCGTTCGCTGTCTGGGTTCGAGTCGGCTGCCCGGATACACGGCTGCGGCCACCTTCGCGGTGCCTGCGTGCTCCTCCAGCGAATTGATTCCCGCCGCGACAGGGCTCCCTGAAATCCAGATCCAAATATTGGAAAGCCAAGGTGCTGAAATGAAGGGTTTCGAAAAGCTTCCCCACCTCGGAGTCCCCGCAGCTTATGCCGCAGCGGTTTGTCAGGCTACGGGATTGTACATAGATCAAGTGCCGATTACGGAGGAGGTCATTCAACAGTGCCTGGAAACGTGATCAAGCTGCGCTTCACGCTGAATGAACGGCCCGTGCTGCTTCAGTGTCATCCCGGTACCCGATTGCTGGACATCCTCCGTTACGACTTCGGCTTGAAGGGAACGCGCGAAGGTTGCGCCCGCGGAGAGTGCGGCGCCTGTCTGGTTCTTATGAACGGCGTGGCTGTCAACTCCTGCCTGATCCCCGCTTTTACCCTCAGCGATGCGGAAATCGTGACGATCGAGGGGATTCACAGCCTCAAATCCTTCGCGGATATTCGAAAAGGAATGCCTGAGAGTGATGTGTACCGCTGCGGATTCTGTTCCTCGGGTATGGAGGTGGCCCTGGCGGCGCTGCTGTTGACCGACCCCGAGCCGGGGGAAGAGGAGATCCGTAGATCTCTGTCGGGTAATCTCTGTGCCTGTGGGAACTACAGGGGGATCGTGGGGTCTGTTATAGAGCAAACCAGCAGGAAGCGAAGGTATGGCCGAAGGCGTGTTGAAAGAAGTTAGGGTATTTCGCCCCAAGAGTCTCGGGGGCACGCTGCGCCTGTACACCCGAAATCCCGGAGCGCTGTTGTACGCCGGGGGAACCGAGATAGCCAGGCAGGCCCAGCGCGGCAGCGGCCGACCCCTGGATCTGCCGCAGAAGGTTATCTACCTGGGAAATGTCCAGGAGTTGAATCGCATCTCCCGGGGTCAACGCTACCTCGACATCGGCTCGGTCTTGGATCTGTCCAGGATTCTCAGTATTGGACGAAACGTTCTTCCCCCGGTGTTGTTTGAAACCCTTTCGGCAATCGCTACAACCGGGGTTCGCAATCTGGCTACCCTTGGAGGCAATATCGCCCAGCGGGCCTGCCGGGGTGACTGCCTGCCCGCTTTGAGTGTCATCGATACCCAGCTGGAGCTGCGCACCGCCGGCTCGACCCGCTGGGTAGGGGTGGGAGAGTTCTTCGACAGACGAAACCTGCCGGATCTGCGCCCGGGTGAAATTCTCACCCGGATCCGGGTGCCCTTGGAGGAGTGGGACTTCGCCGTAACCCGCAAGGTAGACGGCGGTATGGGATCCGTGACCTCCTTGAGCTTCGCCGGAGTGGCCCGCTTTCCCAAGGGCAGGATCGAAGCGTTGCACTTCTGTGTGGGGGGACTGAAGGACCCGGTATTTCGCATGGCAGCCCTGGAGGAGCGTTTGAAAAACACCAGCCTGCCGATGCCCGCGAAACTCATCGATACCCTGTTTCGTGATCTGACCGAAGCGCTTTCCGATCAGGTGGAGGATACGCCGAGAGGACACTACAGGGCAGCCACCTCCCTTCGCCTGTTCCGCTTCTTTCTCGAAAAAATCAACATCCGCAGCCTGGATATGCTGTAAAGCGCCCACGCGGGAGCTTCTCCTTTTCAGTGCAAACGTGATACTATCGGTTGGAAAGCGCGCTGAGCGCGTAAAACACAGCCTGCAGCCAACATGTCAGATTTCGTACACCTTCACAACCATTCCGATTTCTCTCTTCTTGACGGGGCGGCTTCCATCGAAAGCCTGGTTGCCAAAGCCAAGGCGCTGAAAATGCCCGCTCTTGCCCTGACCGATCACGGCAACATGTTCGGAAGCTTAAAGTTTTATATCGAGTGCCGCAAACAGGAGATCAAGCCGATCATCGGTTCGGAGTTCTACGTTGCTCCGGGTTCGAGGTTCAGCAAATCCGGAAGCGAAGGATCGGCCCGTTACTACCATATCGTGCTGTTGGCAAAAGATGTGGCCGGCTATCAGAATCTGCTGAAGCTATCCACTCTCTCCTATGTTGAGGGCTTCTACTACAAACCCCGGATCGACGACGAACTGCTCCGGCAGCACAACCAGGGCATTATCGCCCTGTCCGGCTGCATGAGCGGGGAAATACCGCGGCTCATACTGGACGGCCAGATGGAGTCGGCTGCGGAAAAAGCTCGGTTCTACGACGAGCTGTTCGGACGGGGTAGTTTCTATCTGGAAGTCCAGAATCAAGGCATACCGGAGCAACGGATCCTTCTCAGCGGGCTGTCGAAAATTTCCCGGCAAACCGGTATCCCCCTGGTGGCCACCAATGATATTCACTACACGGACAAGGAGGACGCCTACGCCCAGGATATCCTGATCTGCATCGGCACCGGCAAAAAGGTCAGCGAGGGCAAGCGTCTCAAGTTCGCCTACCCCGAGTTCTATTTCAAGAGCCAGGAGGAGATGGCCCGGGCTATCCCTGATTTTCCCGAAAGTTTGAAGAACACCCGGGTGATTGCCGATATGTGCAATCTGGAAATCCCCCTTCCGGGTCCGCTGCTCCCGCACTACGAAGTTCCCCGGGGCTACACTTTGGAGAGTTACCTGTCCGAATTAGCCCATCGCGGGCTGCAGGAGCGATATCCCGACCCATCGCGGGAGATCCGAGAGCGTCTGGATTACGAGTTGTCCGTGATCAACTCCATGGGCTACACGGGTTACTTCCTGATCGTCTGGGATTTCATTCACTTCGCCCGGGAGAACGGCATCCCCGTGGGCCCGGGCAGAGGTTCCGGGGCCGGTTCTCTTGCCGCCTACTCCCTGAAGATTACCGATATCGATCCTCTCAAGTATGGACTTCTGTTCGAGCGCTTTCTCAATCCGGAGAGGGTATCGATGCCCGACTTCGATATCGATTTCTGCTACGAGGGACGATCGGCGGTGATCGACTATGTGCTGCGCAAGTACGGAAGCGACCGGGTGGGGCAGATCATCACCTTCGGGTCGCTGAAGGCCCGCGCCGTGATTCGGGATGTATCCCGGGTGCTGGACTTTCCCTACGCGGAGGCCGACGCCATCGCCAAGAGGGTGCCGATGGGGCCGAAGATGAATCTGCGAACCGCCATGAAGCTGGATCCGGAGCTTGCCAATATGAGCTCGCAGGGCCAGAACTACAAGAACCTTCTGGACGTCAGTCTGAGGCTGGAAGGACTGCATCGTCATGCCTCCACCCACGCGGCGGGGATCGTGATCGGCCAGCAGGAATTGACCCACTACGTTCCCCTGTATCGGGATCCGAAGACCGAGACCGTTTCAACCCAGTACTCGATGGACTACCTGGAAGACTGCGGACTGGTGAAGATGGACTTCCTGGGCCTGAAGACCCTCACCGTAATCAAGAACACGGTTGGGCTGCTCGAGCGGCGCGGGGTGAGCATAGATATCAATCGAATCCCCGAGAACGATGAGGCAACATTTCGTCTTCTCGGTGAGGGGCGCAGCACCTGTATTTTCCAGTTTGAAAGCCAGGGCATGCAGGAAATCCTGAGGAAATCCAGGCCGACCTCGATTTCAGACCTGATCGCCTTGAATGCCCTGTATCGTCCGGGCCCGATGGAGTACATCGACCAGTTCATAGACGCCAAGAACGGGAAAAAGCGGATCCAGTACCCCTTGCCGGAGCTCGAGCCGATCCTCGAGGAGACCTATGGGGTCATCGTGTACCAGGAACAGGTAATGGAGATCGCCCGTCAGGTTGCCGGATATTCGCTAGGAGAGGCGGATATCCTGCGCCGGGCCATGGGCAAGAAAAAGGTAGACGTCATGGCCCGTCAAAAGGTTAAATTCCTGAAAGGTGCGGCGGCCAAGGGTCACTCCAGCGCCCAGGCGGAAAAGATCTTCGAGCTTCTAGTGCCTTTTGCCGGCTATGGTTTCAACAAGTCCCACGCGGCAGCCTACTCCCTGCTGGCCTATCAGACCGCCTACCTCAAGGCCAACTACCCGGCCGAGTTCATGGCAGCCAACCTGACGAACGAGATCAATTCCACGGATAAACTGTCGGAGTACATCTCTGAAGCCCGGACCATGGGATTGGAGGTGCTACCTCCGGATATCAATGTGTCCGAGCAGGAGTTCACGGTGCGGGACGGCAGGATCGTGTACGGACTCCGTGGGATCAAGAACGTCGGCAGCGGGGCGGTGGACCATATCGTGGAGGAGCGAAACCGGGGTGGTGCGTTCAAAGATCTGATGGATTTCTTGAAACGTTTGGATCTGAAAACCGTCAATCGAAAGGTCGTGGAGTCCTTGATTCGCTGCGGCTTGTTCGACGGTTTGGGAACCGGTCGGGCCGTATTGATTCACAATCTGGACAGAATTCTGGAAACCGTGAACAGCTACAAGGAAATTCAGAAGTACGGCCAGACCACTTTGTTCGATCCCCTCGAGGAGGAGGAATCACCTCTGATCATGGAGCCCTGCGACCCGTGGCCGGCTCTCGAGAAGCTTACCCATGAAAAGCAGAATCTCGGCTTTTACTTTTCAGGCCACCCCCTCGACAAATATCGGAATCACATACAAAATCACTGTGACCTCGATCTCGGCCGGATGACGGCTTGTTCCACCCAGAGGACCTATACGGTCATAGGCATTCTGAAGGAGATCAAGGAGATTACGACGAGAACGGGCCGACGGATGGCCTTCGCTCAATTGGAGGATTTCCGCGGCACCGTCGAGCTGGTGCTGTTCTCCGATGTCTATGAAAAATCCCGACAGCGGCTGGTCGGGGACAGCGTGGTGGTGGTGCGCGGGCGGATAGACAACAGCCGGGGGGAACCCAAGCTGCTGGTCGAGTCCCTGCTCGATCCTGATGAGTTGAGGGAGAGAACAGCCCGGGCGGTTCACCTGCGCTTCGCCTCCGCGGAAGTGAACGAGGAACAGTTCCTGCGCTTGCGGGATTTCATAGTCGGCAAACCTGGAGACTGCGGGGTGTATTTTCACATTCGCGGCAATGGGGCCAGCGGGGAGATCGTCATCAAGGCCTCTCCCCACATCACCCTTTCGGCCGAGGATCGGGTTTTAGCGGAGGTCCGTGAA
>Ga0315555_1000822_pt1 | contig 22351 bp, 22 predicted proteins | sample SalMarSW160380MG_FD_202113 | JGI IMG/M metagenome (GOLD analysis project Ga0315555, IMG submission 202113) | Salt marsh sediment microbial communities from the Plum Island Ecosystem LTER, Massachusetts, United States - Salt Marsh Sediment SW1603-80 ... | reverse complement strand
TGATCCAGCTGCCCGAGATGAGCCCGGAGCTCCAGATACCCCGGTTGCCCAGAGTAACGCGCCATATCATCGCCACAGCAATCGCCGGACTGCTTTGCGTACCCGTGATCCTGTACCTGCGGGGTAATGATATATTTACGGCGGGCATACGGGAGTTCATCGGAACGATGTTCAATGGGATGAACAGGGCGATCGGTGCTTCGGGAGGCGATGCGATACAGCCGGGAGTACAGCCGATCCAGACGGACGCATTGCTTGAAATCATCAATACGGTCCTGCTGCGCAGTTTTCTTTTCTCCTATTTCCTCGTGCTTTCCTTCAGCTGGTGGCTGGGAACTATAATCGGCGCCCGTTCCATCGGCAGACATCCCGGACTTACCCGCATCGCAGACTTCAAGCTTCCGGACCGGTACGTTTGGCCCTTGATCGCCAGCTTGGCCCTGGTCGTACTGAACCTCGTACTCCCCGCGGAACCTCTGGCGATCCTGGCCTGGAACGCCCTGCTCATCCTCGCATTCCTCTACGGTGTTTCCGGACTTGGAATCATTCGATTCCTGTTGAGGAAACTAAACGTGCGTCCCGGGGTTCGCTGGCTCTTGATCATGGCTCTCGTCATCCTGGCGATGACACCTCGAATCGGAATTGTGGTCCTAATCCTGGTTCCGGGATTGGGTGTGTCCGAAGTGTGGTTAAAATACAGAAAAGAAGAAAGGAGCAACGTTTAACGATATGAAAGTGATCTTGAATCAAGATGTCGCCGGTTTAGGAGAAGAGGGGGACATCAAAGAGGTGGCAAACGGCTACGCCCGCAACTACCTGATCCCCAAGAGCTTCGCCCTACCCTACACCAAACAAAATCTCACCCAGCTGGAGACGCGGAGAGCCGCGATCGAGAGCCGCAAAGAGGATAAGCGCCGTGAGGCGATGAGCATCAAGGAGCGGTTGGAAAGCGAGGAACTGGTGTTCACCATGCCCGCCGGGGACAGCGGAAAGCTCTTCGGTTCCGTGAACAACGCCATGGTGGTTCAGGAACTGGAGAAACGGGGATACTCGATAGAGAAAAAACGGATTGAGGTTCCGGAGCACAACATCCGCATGATCGGCAACTACACAGTGAAAGTCAGACTGTACGGCAATGAAGAGGCCCGGCTCAACGTACTGGTAGAGGCTGCAGAAGAAAAGTAAACACTGCCCATGGCTACGACGGGGCTGAAAGACAAGATCCCTCCCAACAACCAGGATGCGGAAATCGCCACTCTGGGGGCGCTGCTGTTGGACTCCGATGCCCTCGGCACGGTGGTGCATTATCTGAGGCCTGACGACTTCTACAAGACCGCTCACCAACGCATCTACCAGGGGATCCTCAAACTCTTCGAGAGAAACGAGGCGGTCGATCTGATCACTCTGACCGAAGAGCTAAAGAACGAAAACCTCCTTGAGGCCTGCGGCGGAGCGGCCTACGTTTCCAGACTTACCTCGGCGGTTCCAACCAGCGCCAATGTCCGTTACTACGCCCAGATCGTACAGGACTGCAGCATCCGACGGAACCTGGCCAGGATCGCCTCCTCCATCGTCTCCGATTCCTTCGACGATAGCCAGGAGGTACGGTTGATCATCGAAGAGGCGGAGCGGCACATCTTCGAAATCACGGACAAGCAGCATACCGGCACCTTCCAGCCGGCCAAAGAAATTGTCTCACGAACCATAGAAGCGATAGAGAAGCTATACCATACCAAAGATGCCTATATAGGGATCCCCTCGGGATTCTCCGATTTGGACACTCTGACCAGCGGATTCCAGAACTCCGAGTTCATCGTGATCGGGGCGCGTCCATCGGTAGGGAAAACCGCCTTAGCCCTGACCATGGCGGCAAACATGGCGATACACAACAAGTTCCCCGTCGGCTTCTTCACTCTGGAAATGTCCAGCATGGCTCTGATGCAGCGGATGCTGGCCAGTGAAGCCCGTATCCGCTCGAACAGCCTGCGTTCGGGATTCTTGAAGCCGTCGGATTTCCATAAACTGACAGAGGCGGCCAGCAAGATCTACGAGGCACCTCTTTATATCGAGGACAGCCCTTCGCTCCGTCTCCTGGATCTGCGAGCCTTGGCCCGGCGCATGCGTCATCAGTTCAACGTTGCTATAATCTTCATCGACTACCTCACGCTGATCACCTCGGAGAACAGGGATCTCCCGCGGCATGAGCAGATTGCGGAGATCAGCCGCTCCCTGAAAGCCCTGGCCCGGGAGTTGGACATCCCGGTTATCGCACTGTCCCAGGTGCGCCGGGAAAGTGAGGGCAAGCAGCCCAATCTGGCAGATCTGCGTGAGTCAGGATCCATCGAGCAGGACGCCGACGTGGTGATCTTCCTTCACCGGGAGCGGCTTTCCGCGGACTATCAGGATGAAATGCCCCGAAACATCGAGACAGATCTGATCGTGGCAAAACAGAGAAACGGTCCGGTGGGAAGTTTGAAAATCGCCTTCATCCCCGAGTACACCAAGTTTGAAAACATGGTCAGAGGTACAGATATTTAAGATATGTCCATCAAAGAGCGGTACGACTTCGACAGCCTGTCCAATGAAGCCGAGGAGCTGGTCGTTTCAGAGATCGAGAAGCAGATACCGAACCATCCAGAATTGTGTACCTGCAGCGAGTGTATCCTGGATGTCGCCGCCTATGCATTGAACAGGGTGCGACCCCGATATCGGGTGTCCCTGCTGGACTCGGTATATGTCGATGCTGAGGAGCGTAGCAACTATCTGGAAGAAATCCGACGGGCTGTTCGCGACGGCATTCTCAAGGTCATTACGAATCCTCCTCACGACTGAACCGCAGCGCTCCGCTCGGCAGTTGGGCGATCCACGTTCCGTCTTGGAACAGGTGGATGTTGAGCATAAAATCCCGCGAAGGAATGTCCCACACCGAGATCGAGGAATCCCGGTTCAGCGAGAAGAGTTTCCCGTTGTTTACATACAGATTACGGGGTATCTGCCCGGAAACTTGCAACTCCCCCGCCTGGGCATTGCGAAATACCGTCACCGAATCGTAGCCAAGAGTCGTAAAAACATTCCCCGTATCATCCCCGGCAAGGGTCGCCCCCAGATCCTCACTTTCGAAAACCTTGAGGATCCTGCTCCGCTCGAAGGCGAACCCGGAATGAACCTTGACAACCGTGCGGACCTGGTTCGAGTCCTGCTCTACGGCCAGGGTATACAATTCCCCGCCGCGCATGCTGCCGCTGTAGAAAAGATCGTAGACGAAAAGGCTCGGATCCTTAATGGGTACGGTCTCCCCCGTCCGTCGATTGATCTGCAAGAGGGGCCCGCTGAAACTGGAGAGATTTGTCTTCGCGCCGATGAGATTGTCACCAAAAGTGAGTATCAATTTGTTCATTCCGGGGGCATTGTATTGGAAGATAGGAGCGAAGGTGTCCGCATCCAAGATCCGGCAGCGGCCGCTGTCCTCAACCACTACGATTCCTCCCTGGGAAACCGTTACCTGTCGAATCGGTGAATCGAAGTCCACGGGCAGCTCCTGGATTCCCCCGTACCAGGTATTGAGCACAGCCAGCCGGCTCTCCTCCTCACCCTTACACCAGATAAGCAGGCGCTGCGCATCCAGGTAGGTGATGCCCACGGCGCAGGGAAACGGATTTGAATATCGATGCTCCCTGACCTCCACATCCGTATCCCGTTCGTAAGAGTCGAGGAAAAACTCGGAGTCGACTATCGTAATTTCAGAAAGCGAAGCAATCGCCATCGTGCTGTCGATGAAAGCAAGATCGGAAATCTCTCTGCGGTCGTCTTTTGCCAGCAGGGATTCCCCTCCCCCCGCTGCAAGCATGGCGATGTCGCCGCCGAAGGTGGCCAGATACAGATCCCGATCACTGTATACTGCACTGCTCAGCTGTGGGAACAGGCTCGAGTACGCTGTGGTCAGATCGATCAGATACTTGCCGCCGAAGTACCACTTTTTCAGCTGCCTGGCGTTTCCACTTTCCACCACACCGGCGATTTCGTTTCCGGCCGGGGAAAAACTCAAATCGACGATTCCCGTAATCCGGGAGCTGTCTATGGTTTCGCCGCTCAGGATATCCACTATCAGGAGATTTTGGCCTGTCGAAGCGGCAATGTAACGATTGTTGGGGGAGATGCAGATCACCTCCAGATCTGCAGGAGCTCGGAGCTGTTTTACCATTCGGCCGGTGCGTATATCCCAGTAGGTAATAGACCCGGAGCGTTGGTAGGTCATGATGTTGCCCTCATTGCGGGCTACCGTAAAATAGGAGACGATTCCAAACCCTCTTCCCATATACGGTAAAACCCTTCCGGTCCTGGGATTCAAGGCGGTAAGGCTCTTATAGTCCGCCTGACTGTAGAACAGGTAGGAGCCTTTGGGAGAGTAGTCAAAGTGCATCAACTGTTTGTCCGATTCCACCGAGAACAGCCGCTGCTGGCGCTGCCAGTTCCACACCTCCAAAGTATCCGCCTCCAGGGAATCCCCTACCAGGACCGCCACATGCGGTTCGACGGGATTCAACGCCATCTTCCTGACCGGTTTGTAGGATATCCGCACCACCTTGACAAGCTGCTTCTGTTCCGTATCCCAGACGCGTACAGTGCCATCGTCTCCGGCACTGAACAAAAGTCGACGTTCGGCGTCATAGATCAAATCATTAACCTTGCCGAAATGACTCAATGAGACGGGTTTTTGAGAAAAAAGCTGAGTCGAAGCAACAACGAGCAATAGAGCAACGATTACTTTTTGTTTCAATCCGGACCTTCCACGAGCAGATTGTTGATGGAGACGTAGGGTGATTTGAGGATTTCGGAAAACGGCTCTTGATGTTTTTTTTCCTCGAGCTGGGAGGCCACCTTTTCCACTGTAGCCATAGGCACCTTCAGGATCCCGACCTCGCCTTCCTTCAGACCCAGAACGTTGAACAGGACGGTGTCCCCCTCTCGCTTGGAGAACAGGATACGCACCTCCTTGTCTCCGGTTTCATCCTCCATGATCTTGCTCAGCAGGTAGTACTTCACGATCTCCGCGACTCTGTCGTCCAGATTGTACCGTTTGAGCAGGAATTTCTCCACCAGCTCTTCATAGCCGATCGCTACCCGATTCGCTTCCCGCAGGGAGTAGGACAGGGAACCCCGGAAATAGGCACTCCGATCCAGCTCAGGAACGAAATAGATGCTGTTCTCCGCCTGAGGGTCCTCGATCAGCACGGGGAACTCCGGCTTCAGCACCTTCCCGCAGTTCGGGCAGCGGATACTCAAGAATTCCCCGTCCAGAATGGCCTGCTCCACCTCCGGCTGCTTTCCCAGATCGACCGAATCCGGCACATCCGCATCGAAGCCGTGCTCGCAGAAACAGACAATGCGGCGCTTCATCCCTACCTCCCCATAAACAGAAATATATCGTTGAAGGTCACGACCACGGCCAGCAGCACGATGAAGGAGAATCCGATCATCTGGATACGGGAGATCACCTTGGGATCCAGAGGTTTTCTCCGCAGTGCTTCCAGGGTAAAGACCAGGATCTGACCGCCGTCCAGACCCGGGATGGGAAGAAGGTTGATGATGAACAGCACGATGCTCAACCAGCAGAGTAAGCGGAAGTAATATGCCAGGCCTTGAGCAAAGCCGAAACTGAAACCGCTGGTAGCCGCCGAGCCCACCGTGTAGATGATGCGCAGAGGACCGGCAACCGCCTTCCTCAGATTGATCCCCTGGAACAGGAGACCAAAGCCTTTCAGCGTGACCGTAAGAATCTCCCAGCTCTCCTCCGCTCCCTTGCGCAGAGCTCCGATCGGACCGACTCTTGGGGACGGATACACGCCGAGGGCAAAGGTACAGCCGAGGTTGGCGTATCCCTCCTCGTTGTAGTCCATGACCAGAGTCGCCTGCCTTTCGGTTCCATCCCTCTGATAGCGGATTGGCAGCGTTTCCGGCTTGTCCTGAAGCTGCTGATACAGGTCCATGGTGTGGCGAACCGGGTGACCTCCGGCGGCAACGATCCGGTCTCCCCGCTGGAGTCCGGCCAGAGACGCGGCTTCACCGGGGGTGACTTGATCCACGATCGGGTCCCTCCAGGCGTATACTCCGATCCTACCGGCACCGGTGTCCAGGTCCAATTCGGGAGTCAGGGTCGTCTGGAGCTGCCTGCCCTCCCGCTCGATTGTCAGCACTATCGCCCGGTTCGGTGCAGTGGCCACGTATTCCAGCAGATCCTGAAAATGATTCACCCGCCGGCCATTGACGGCCAGAATCCGGTCGCCTGTCTTCAGACCGGCCTGCGTTGCGGGGGGCGTGCCGGCGAAACTGTCCATGGAGTAGTCGGAGGCCAGGATGATCCGGTTCCCATCGGTGTGCACGTCGAAGCCGATCCACCAGATCAGGGTGAGGACCAAAATCGCGAAGAGCACGTTCGCCAGCGGACCTGCTGCGGAGGTGACGATCCGCTTCCACGGCGAGGCGGCGAAAAAAGTTCCGTCGGCCCGCTGTTCCTGGGGGTTGTAAGGATCTTCTCCTTTGAGCTTGCAGTATCCGCCGAAGGGCAGCATGGAAATCCGGTAGTTCGTGCCCTTGTAGTCAAAGCCGACGATCTTCCTCCCCCAGCCAAGGGAGAAGGTTTCCACACCGATTCCCACCCGCTTGGCCGCAACGAAGTGCCCGAGCTCGTGAACGAACACCATGATGCCAAAGCCGATGATTCCGAAAACAATAGTCAATAACACGTTAAACAATCCTTTTAGCTCTTCAATATTTCCACAGCTTTAATTCTGGCCTGCCGGTCTACCTCCAGGATCTCCTCGATCTCCTCCACCGGCACCTGCCAATCGACCTGGAGAACCTGTTCCACCACCTGCGCTATTTCGAGAAAGGAAATTCCCCGACCCAAGAAGCGATCTACCGCCACTTCGTTGGCGGCGTTGTAGGCTATCGGGTATCCCGCAGCCTGCTCGGCGGCATCGTAGGCCAGCGGGAGCAGCCTGTACTTTTTCGGATCCACCGGCTCGAAGCTCAAGCTCTTGCCCGTCAGATCGAAGGCCTCCACGCAGGAGGGTCTGAAATCCGGATAGGTCAGAGCATTCTGTATGGGCAGGCGCATATCCGGTTGGCTCAGTTGGGCATAGATGAAACCATCTGTCGTCCGAATCAGAGAGTGGATGTAGCTCTGCGGATGGATCAAGACCTTGATTGCTGAAACCGGAATATCGAACAGGTGGTGGGCTTCGATGACTTCCAGTCCCTTGTTGGCCATCGTCGCCGAATCCACGGTAATCTTCGCCCCCATGCTCCAGTTGGGATGGGTCAAGGCATCCTCGATACGCACATCCCGCATCTGCTCGTAGGACAGATCACGGAAGGCTCCCCCGGAGGCTGTCAGAATGATCTCCCGCACCTCCTCCGAGTTTCGGCCCCGGAGCAGGCAAAACAAAGCATGGTGCTCGGAATCAACCGGCAGAAGTTTCGATCCGTTACGGCGGACCAACTCCGAAACCAAGCCGCCGGCCATCACGACCGTCTCCTTGTTCGCCAAAGCCAGATCGGCACCCTGCTGGAGCGTTTTCAGCGAAGGCAGCAGTCCTCTGGCTCCGGAGATTCCGTTCACCACCAGATCGGCATCGGTGTCCGCAAGCATCTGCAGCAACCCCTCCTCTCCGCGGTAGATCCGGGTATTCCGCAGTTTCCCGAGTTCTCCTTCCCCGTAGGAATCCAGGGAACCCGTAACAGCGACCGCTTTGGGGGCAAACTCCCTCACCTGTCGGGTAAGATCGGCAACGCGGCTGCGGCAGGCCAGGGCAACAACCTCTAAGCCAGGTTCAAGGGCTTTCACTACCTCCAGAGTGTTCTTCCCGATCGAGCCTGTGGATCCCAGCACGCTGACTTTTTTTCTCTTCAAATTGGCAACCGCCTTTGCCTCGAATTTACCGCGAAATCCAAAGAAAGACAAAGTAGAACATCGGGGCGGTCAGCAGCCAGGAATCGATGGAATCGAGAATTCCTCCCCGGCCGGGGATGATCCCCCCGGAATCCTTGACATCGGCGGAACGTTTGAGAGCCGATTCCACCAGGTCTCCGGCAATCGTGAGAATACCGGCAGCGGCGCCGAAGCCGGCGGCAGCGCCGTAGCCTATCGGCAGCAGACCCGCAACGGTACCCCTGAACAGAAGCGCTACTCCTATGGAAGCCAGGATGCCGGCGGCAAAACCGGCGGCGGATTTGTTCGGGCTGACGGCGTAGTCCAGGCGAGTACCCCGTCCCAGAAACATCCCGGCCAGGTAGGCGGCTATGTCGTTGGCAAAGTTGATGCTGAAAAAGAACAGCAGCACCCAGCGGGCATTTTCGAAAGCTGTCAGCCGCACGATGAAGGACAGCAACAGGGCCGGGTAGAGGATGACCAGCAGGGAGCTCGAGACTCCCTGCAACAAAAAATCCAGATCCTTCCGATCCCGGATCCAGAGGGAGCGCAGCAGGACCAGGACCACCAAGGCGGTTGGAACGGCCGGAGACCAGACTGGAGAAACCAGCCCCAGAACTTCCAGATACGCTGCCACGGGAATTAATGCGGCAAAGGGAAAGAGAAAGCGAAAAGCTGGGATGCCGCGTTTTCGGAGCAACGCCCCCAATTCCATAGCTCCGAGGGCTGCAACCAAAACCGCCCCGATATTCAGGGCAAGGTGATTGTATTGGGGCAGGATGAATATGAGTACGAAAAAAACGGGCAGTGCGACAACGACGGTTGCCGTTCTGACGAAGAAAGAACTGCGGCTCATGATGCCGTATTCGATAGCTCTACCAAATACCGGCGGTCAGAGGATTGGACTGTGCGGGCGCCTGCTTGGCCGCATCCTGAGCGCCGTAGCGACGCTCCCGGCATCCGTAGGCGTCGAGAGCTTCTTTCAGATCGGACTCGTCCCACTCCGGCCACATTTTGGAGCTGAAGTACAGCTCTGAATAGGCTCCTTCCCAAATCAGGAAGTTGCTGATCCGGCACTCCTGTCCGGTGCGGATGATCAGATCAGGATCCGGAATCTCGGGATGATCTAGATGGCAGCGAATGTCCTCCTCCGAGATCCTGCCGTTGGTACCCTGCTCGAACGCCCGGTTTACGGCGCGAATGATCTCGTCTCTGCCGCCGTAGTCGATTGCCAGATTGAGAGTCATCCTCTCAAAGTCGGCGGTCCGAGCCGTAACCCGTTGCAGCACCTGGACGATATCAGCGGGAAGGCGACCGAGGTTCCCGGAGCTCACGACCTGAATCTCGTTTTCCTCGTAGAACTTGCTCTCCCTGCGCAGGTGATTCTTGATCAGAAACATGAGATAGGATACTTCTTTAGCCGTACGTTTCCAGTTTTCCGTGGAAAAGGTAAAAAGGGTCAGGTAACGAATCCCGGCCTCCAGAGAGGCGCGCACGAGTCGTTTTGCGGCTTTGACGCCCTCGAGATGTCCCCGCGTACGGGCTTTGCCTTGCTGCTGAGCCCACCTTCCGTTCCCGTCCATAATGATCCCCACGTGCCGCGGGAGGGGGGCTTTGGTTTCTGCAACCATCAGATTTCCATTATTTCCTTCTCTTTTGCTTCGACGATACCGTTCACGTCTTCGATGTACTTGTCCGTCAGTTTTTGAATCTCATCCTGGCCGCGCTTGGACTGATCCTCGCTGATTTCTGATGCCTTCTGTAGATTCTTGAGCTCGTCATTGCCGTCCCTGCGGATGTTGCGGATAGCGATGCGGCTCTTCTCCGCTATGTTGCGCGCCAGTTTGGCCAGTTCCTTGCGCCGTTCCTCGGTGAGAGGCGGAATGTTGATTCGAATTACCTTTCCATCGTTGTTGGGATTCATCGAAAGCTCGGATTTCTGAATGGCCTTCTCGATTTCCGACAGTACCGAGCGATCCCACGGTTGGATGACGACCAGCCGTGCCTCTGGAACCGAAATGGTCGCTACCTGGTTCAGAGGGACTTTTTGATCGTAGTAGTCCACCCTGATGTTCTCGAACAGTGCGGCGGATGCTCTTCCGGTACGAATCGTCTTGAACTCATCCTCCAGGGCCTTCACCGCCTTTTTCATCTTCTCTTCGGTTTCCTTGTTTACTCTATCCATCCGGACGACTCCTTGTAAAAAACGGTGAACCGGGAGGTTCACCGTTCGCGTTCCCTACTCCAGCTCTTCTCCGGCCTTGTAGTACAGATATTCATCTATCTGGACCTGCCCGCCGATTTCCTTGTTCAGTGCATCCAGGACCTTGGAGACCGTGAGGTTCTGGTCCTTGACGAACGGCTGGTCCACGAAACAGATCTCAGCCAGATGCTTGTTCATCTTTCCCTGAACGATACCCTTTACCACGTTTTCCGGTTTGCCCAGCTTCTCCGCCTGCTTGGTGAAGATCTCCTGCTGCTCCTTCAGATAGCTCTGCGCTACCTCATTCCGATCGAGGAAAAGCGGTGCAAAGGCTGCCGTATGCAAGGTTAGATCAAAAGCAACCTCTTTGACCCTGGGGTTGTCTTTCAGGGACGGGTCGGAGAGAGCGAACTTGACCATGACTCCGATCTTCCCCTCACCATGAATATAGTCCAAGATCAAATCGTTTGCATTGGCTTCCATGAACTGCAGGCGGCGGAGCGTGATGTTCTCCTTGATCTTGCCCACAACATCCTGAACCTGGGAGGAAAAATCTTCAGGCTTTGCGCCCGGGCCTTTGCTGATGGCCAACTCCGACAGAGTTTCTCCGAGGGCTAAGAACTCTTTGTTCTTGGCTACGAAATCCGTCTCACAGGTAAGCTCCAGCAACACGCCTTTTCCATCCCGGATGCGGGAAAAGATGCGCCCCTCTCTGGTCGCCCGGCTGGCCCGCTTTTGAGCCGCCGCCAGACCCAGTTCTTTCAGTATTTTTTCTGCTTTGGCGAAATCTCCGTTCGCCTGTACGAGCGCCTTCTTGCAATCCATCATCCCTGCGCCCGTTTTTTCGCGCAGGGCTTTTACATCAGTTGCCTTGATATCCACAGGTGTATCTCCTACTCGTCGTATAATTTGTCTTCGTCTACATTGTGCTCGTCCGCCAAATCTACCCGTTGAGCAGGCACAACCTGCTCTTCCACTTTCTTCGCTTCTTCTTCATCTGGATTGTAGTCAGAGTAATCCTTATCGGTAAATCCGGCCTCTTCCTGTTCTTCGGCCACACCACCGACGGCCGCTGCGACGGCTACGGTCTCCACCGCCTCCTCTTCCTCGTCTTTGTACTTCTCGTACTCGGAGATTTCATCCTTATCCACGTAGGAGGTAAAATCCGCTTCGCTGGTCTCATCCTGGAGGGTCTCGATGATCTCAAGACCTACTTCATTCTCCGCTTCGATCACCGCGTTGGCGATGATTTGAGAGAACAGATTGATTGCCCGAATCGCATCGTCGTTTCCGGGAATCGGATAGTCTATTCCTTCCGGATTGCAGTTGGTGTCCACGATAGCCACGATGGGAATCCCCAGCCGCTTGGCTTCCGCCACCGCGATAGCCTCTTTGCGGGTATCGATCACAAAAACGATGCCTGGAAGCTCCTTCATCTCCTTGATACCGCCCAGGCTTCGCTCTAAGCGTGCTCGTTCCTTGACCAGGCGGGAGATCTCCTTCTTCGTCAATTTTTCGAAGGTACCATCGACCTCCATCTTCTCTATCTTCTTGAGCCGCAGAAGCGACCTCTTGATTGTCGAGAAATTGGTGAGCATGCCGCCGAGCCAACGGTTGTTGACGTAAAACATACCGCAGCGCTGAGCTTCGCGCTCCACCGCCTGCTGCGCCTGTTTCTTGGTGCCGACGAACAGCACGGATTTCCCTTCCAGGATGGATTTGCGAACCGCCTCGAAGGCTTCTCGAATCGATACGATTGTTTTTTGTAGGTCGATGATGTGGATCCCGTTTCGTTCGGCGAAGATATACTTCTTCATCCGGGGATCCCAGCGCTTGGTCTGATGGCCGAAATGCACACCCGACTCAAGCAAATTTTTCATTGTGACGACTGCCAATGCGTCCTCCTTGCTCGGTGACCCTGGCGGGTCCCTTTCCTTCTCTTTGTCTCGTACGTCTGTACCCGCTGCACACCGACGAGCCCTGCGCTCCGATTCCAACGGTACGCCGGCGCTTGGTGGTTAGGCTCCAAACGACGGAAATTAACTCTCCCCGCGCCCGCCTACGGCAGGCTAATGCAGAGAATAGTTGTTGCTCTTTAAAATGCCATAAAATGTTTCCAGAGGCAAGCCCACAACGTTGCTGTAGGAACCCCGAATCCACTCGATGAAAAACGCCCCCCGCTCCTGAATACGGTAGCCGCCGGTGACCCCCGACCATTCACCGCTATCCAGATACAGCTCGATGTCCTCCCGGCCGAGATTCACGAACTTCACCTCGGTGCAGACGCTCCTCAGGTCCACCGGTTCGCCTTTGGCGGGTAAAAGCCCGATGCCGGTATAGACCCGGTGGACCTTGCCGGACAGCCGCTTCAGGATCGATTCGGCGTCCTCCACGCCCGCGGGTTTGTTGATTGCCTCACCCTCGATCTCCACCAGCGTATCCAGTCCCAGGAGCCAGCGGGGAGCTTCCTGCTTGAACATCTGCACGACGGTCTCGATCTTCCGCAGGGCGATTCGCCTCACCCTCTCTTCCACGCTGCGTATCTTGGCGAAGGACTCGTCGATGTTCGGCGGAAAAGCTTTGAAGGGGATTCGTACCCTGTTGAGCAGCTCCTGGCGCCGGGGAGACCCGGAAGCCAGAATGATTGTTTCCATACTATATTCTCTTCTTACTTTTTTGTTGAATCCGGACCACTACAATCCGTGCTACATCACACGGAACAGGAAGATTCCGCCGAGAACGCCGATAAATGTTCCCGGGTTGATCTTGACGAAAACGCTCAATACGGACAAGTCGAAACCCACCGGTCCGACGCCCAGAGCCAGCTCGAAGCCCATCTGGAGAACGATCCGCTCCAGAACCTCCCACCCCAGGGTCCCGACAAGGAATCCCAAGCCCAGGAAAGTCAGGAAGGTGGATCGATTCCTGCTACTCAACTTCATAAGCTGCAGAGAAATATCGCAAAACGGCCGGAAACTGTCAAGGCTGCGCGGCAACCGGAACAATAGGAGCGGACCGAATGCCCCATCTGGATATCTCCCCGAACCAGGGTGCGCATTAGAAAAGTAGGCCCGTACCATAGCCCGTACCATAGCGGATTGACAATCCGAGTAAATCGCTATAGTTTTATAGCACAACCCGGGCAATTAGCTCAGCTGGATAGAGCGCTGGCCTCCGGAGCCAGAGGCCGTGGGTTCGAATCCCGCATTGCCCGTTTGTAACCCCATTTCCCGCAAACAATTACTCGTCAAATTGTGCGTTCTCGCATTCAAGAATATCTTAGTCCATTGTGCTATGAATGGACTAAGATCATCATGCTCTGAGAGGCAGGAATTTCCCTCGGGTACATCGTGTACCCTCGGGTCTGCAAGAGCACAAAAACCCCGCACGGGCGCGGGGCTTTTTTGTGCCAGAGGGGGGCGGAGAGGAGAAGACCCCCAGAGGGTTCAGGCTTGCACGGAGACGAGTTTGCCGAAAAATCAGGCGATTGCCGTGGCTGCATTGATCACGATACACGCAGCTTTACGGCCCCGTATGTGGCATAAGGCCGGGGTTATGTCATATTTCGGATCTTATTCTCGCTCAACACGGTGATAATCACGGGGATCAGCTTTGAAAGCAAAATACATTAATAAAAGAACCTTTTATGTATTGACAAATTGTACATACATTATTATACTTTTTGTGTGAAATTTGAATGGGATGAGCAGAAAAATCGGATCAATATTCAAAAACATGGGATCAGTTTCGAAGATGCAAAAGCTATATTTGAAGATGTGAGGATAACAGCCATTGATACCAGACAATCATACGGTGAAATTAGGAATATCTCTATTGGAACGATCCATAGTCGAATTTGTGTTGTCGTATACACGGAACGCAAAGGAGTAGCAAGAATCATCTCGGCCAGAAAAGCAAACCAAAGAGAGAGGAGGCGATACCATGAGTTTATCAAGAGAGCAGAGACTTAAAAAGTTTGACGAGATTAAGGACAAGGAAATTGACTACACGGATATTCCGGAACTAGACGATACTTTTTGGGCGAATGCTGTTATAGAGTATCCTGAAAAGAAGAAACCGGTGACACTGCGACTAGATGCTGATGTCCTGGATTGGTTTCGGTCCTTGGGAAAGGGCTACCAGACCAGAATCAATTCGGTCTTACGATCGTTCTACGAAGCACACAAGAAAAAGGTATCTTAAGCACTTTCAGTTCTCTTATTCGCCACAGTATGCCCGTCGGGGACATAGGTCGGCAGTGTCTTCCTGAAAGAGGCGATCTTCGGCGCCTTGGCGCTTCAGGCCTTTGCCGCGATGATCCGCAACACCGTCGGGAAAAACCACCGAAGTAAGAAGATTGCTTTCCAGATCGGGAAGGTGTCGGTTTCTTTTGACAATCCCGTGCTTCTGGAGGTGCTGGATCGACAGCACACTGCCTGCGCGTAACGCTCAAGGCAGCAACCGAACGGGGGCTTTCCTTGATCCCCCACCCCAAGAGCCACCAATATCCAGGAGTTCGTGTCCCGGATGCTGGCGGCGATCTCTCCAGTGACGGCTCTGAGAGCCACATGGATGTGGCGCGAAGAGACGAACTACGGCGCACTCCCGGATTTATGGATAGCATCGGCTGTCCGCACGCCGGCAGCAGGAGGCATATCCACTACCCAGGAGGACGGCTCGCGTGTTTTGGGCAGGATAGAATTTCCCCACTGTTGTCCGGTTTTGCTTAGGAGTGGGCGTATCGCCACGGCAATACCGAGAACAATCCGTGACCCAGGGGAAGGAGACAGTGTGACCGAACATTGAAGAAGACCACTGATTCGCCACATCGGTGCCGGCGCTGCCGGGCACTCAGGAGCTTTCTGTCGACAGCGCACCGTCCCAGGACTAGGCTTGGTGATACAGGATCCCGCATCCTTGGCGGGAGAAGAGAGGTCGTATGTTGGCCGGAACGCGGGGCGCAAACCGGTCGCTCTTCCGGGTGAGCTCTTATACCAGGCGGGCATTGTACTGCGTCACTGCCCTCCTCTCGGCGGTCGTTATCATCAGCGCCGCGGCATCCTACCTCGTCATGCTCACCCAGATCAGCAAGATGGCGACGGAGCGCAGCCTCCTCGAGCTCCGCCGTACCGCCGCCGCGTTCTCTCAAGCCCTTTCTTCAAGAGAGTTGATGTCGATGGGGTTCTCCAGGGGCTTCCCTTGAATCCAATTTCGGAGCTCTCTAAGGCAATAATCACCCATACGAGTCACCTCTGCTCCTATTGATCCCGCTATATGAGGTGTCAAAATGCAGTTTGGCAGGCTATAGAACGGATGCCCTTCCTCGGGCGGTTCGGGATACGTAACATCGAGATATGCGGTTATCTCCCCCTCCTTCAGCTTTTCCACGAGATCGGATTCATTGATGAGGCGTCCCCGGGCAGTATTTATTAAACGCGCTCCTTTCTTCATGAGCTTGAGATTGTCACGATTAATGAGATCCAGGTTTTTAGGGATGTCGGATTTGTGTATAGAAACAACATCACAATTAGACATTATCCATTCTAAAGATTGACGCCTCGCGTTGTACTTTGTTAGCTCGCCTTCGCTTACATGGGATGATTCGACGTAGACATCCATTTCGAAAGACGTCAGGAGTCGAAGCAAATGGCGAGTGATCATCCCAAATCCGAGGAGTCCGATTCTTGTTCTATAATAGCCGCCGTTAAAGTGTTCTTTGTCCCGTTCCCAGGCTTTGGCGCCGCTTTGCAAGAAATCAGCATGATAGCTGTATACATTTTTCAGCGAAGAGAGAATAATGCCGAGAGTGAATTCAGCCGTCGGAATGGCATTGAGATGGGCTGCAGTACATACTGTTACTGTGCATTGTTGCAGCTCAGGTGTAACGTACGGTTTAAAGGTACCGGCGGCATACAGGATGAGGTTCAAGTCGGGACAGGCCTCAAGTATTTTTTCTGTATAGGGAACAGCCCCCCACGTGCTGATGATAATCTCAGCCTCCGAGCAACTTTTCGCGACGGTGTTCGGACTGGGATCTGTACTTAGCAGGTTTTTGTCGAACTCGAGGTAGCCGGACAATCCCGATTTTGTTTCGTTGCTGAACACGTAATTCCAGTTTGACTTTGTGGTGTTGATCCCAGCCTTGATTTTCCTGCCCATTTATTCGATCACAGAATGCCAAACCACTTCACAATCCCTTCCAAAGCTAACCTCCCAAAGAGCTTGTGCCCCCAGCCATGAGCGTTCGTACACTTACCCCTGCAGAACCTGGTTTTTCATGTAGTTCACATAATGAGGAAATGCCTCAGCGGCAGGTGGGATTTCCGGATGCCAGCCTTTCTCCCACTCGAAGGACAGATATCCGTCGTATCCCCTTTTTCTAAGCAGGGCGACGCACTCTCGTATAGGAAGGGTACCTTCACCACAGAGCTTTATATTGAAAGACTCCGGGGAATAGTTGGATGAATCCTTGATATGAACATGCCTGATCAGATCTCCGATCAAGATCAAGGTTTCCTCCGGCTTTTCCCCACACCTGTAGGGATGGAGGATGTCCCAGAGCACGGCCAGGTTTTGGTGGCCGATTTGGGAAAGCAGCTCTCGACAGGCTTTACCTGTGGAGAAGCTGTCATGGGTCTCCAGAAGAACCTTGATGCCTTTCTTGGATCCGATCTCCGCCGTCTTGTACAGGCCATTAACAATATGGCGCATCGTCTCTTCGTGATCTTGTTCCTTAGGTAGGGGTCCTCCGAAGACGCGTATGAAAGGCGCCTCCAAATGAACGGCGATATCCACGTACTTTTCAGCATCTCGAAGCTGCTTTTCCCGTTCCTGAGCGTCGAGGGATTCGAATCGAATTCCGGATGAAACACAGACGACCTTAAGACCGGCTCTGTTGAGTTTTCTATGAGTCTCCTCGATTCCCTTCGGCTGAAACTCTTTCAGATTCGGCAGGTAGGATTCTCCCCGTACAGTTCGAATTCCGATACCCTGGTATCCATACTCGCGAGCTGCCTCGATTACCTGTTCGAGATCGTACTCCGGGCAGCCGAGTGTGCTGAAAGCGAGTTTCAAGCTGAATTCTCCTTGATCTCACTCTGTTCGGTGCCAGATACATCATCAGGCTGTGAAAACGTACCACTAGCCGGCCTCTATGGTCAATTATGGTCCGCTCCTTCTCTTGTAAATGGGGGCTTTGACAAAGTAATTCGAAAATGCTCTTTTTTTTCGACTGGAGTGAGGGGGTGTGTTTTTTTATCGTCCGGGAGGATGATGCGATGCCACGCATTCGACTAATAGATGGATGGCAACACTACCGTGGAAGCCTCGGCGGTGTTTGGGAAGTGTGGAGGGCGGACAAGCATTCCAACCATTTCAACGTGCCATGGTACTCGGTATCTGTGCCGCACTGTTACAACATTTATGCCGACTGCCCACAGGACGGGGCCGAGTCTATACGCAAGTACGACGAGTATCCGATGGCCGTCAAGCGTCCGCGATTGTACTCCTGCGATCAGTGGCGGGAGGCGTAGAAGGCTTTCAGCGTCGCAAATGCCAACTTCCGTGTTACGCGGTCGGCCGCGACGAGTCCCTTTCGGTTGAAGCCGGCCTGGAAGCCATTGAGCCGTCGCGGGCAGCGGAAGTCGAATAAAATCCACGGCGTCATCCCGGCCACGTAGGGTGCATTCCCGATCACGTCGATCTGCTGCTCATAGATACGGCGCTGCATGTTCTCGCTGAACAGATCGTCCACGGTCCCATAGTGGCCGGCCAGGGCGCCCGCACCGAACTCGCTCACGATGACCGGCTTGGTCGGTTTGCTTCCATGGAACAGGTCGACGAGGACTTCGAAGTCTCCTTCGTACCAGCCAAAGTACTCATTGATGCCGATGACGTCGAGATGCCCGGCCAGCCGGTCGTCGATCCTGTTCGTCTCCCGGTTCCACAGGCAGGCCGCAGTCACGAGACGCGTAGCGTCGAGCTCGCGCGCACGGTCGGCGAGGCGCTTCATAAAGTCGAGACGCTCATCGGTATCAGGGTTTTCGTTGCCGACCGACCAGAGGACGACGCTTGCACGATTGGCGTCGCGCAGCACGAGCTCGGAGAGTTGGTTCGCCGCGTCGTCATAGGTCCGCGAATTGGCGAAGTCGATCGCCCAGTAGACGGGGATCTCCTCCCAGAGGAGGAAGCCCTTCTCGTCGGCGATACGGGCGACCATCTCCGCGTGGGGATAGTGGGCGAGGCGAATGAAGTTGCACCCGAGATCCGCGGCAACCTCGAACATCTGTTCGACCTCCTCCCGTGAAACGGCCTTTCCGTTTTCGAGGCTGTCCTCGTGATAGGAAACCCCCTTCAGATAGACCGGCCGCCCGTTGAGACGAAGCCCCAGGCCGTCGACCGCAATCTCGCGGAAACCGATGCGCTCCCGCACTCGGTCGTCTTTGCCGAGTGAGAGCTCGACCTCGTAGAGCTTCGGCGACTCTGGTGACCAGAGCTCGGGGCTCGCCGCGAACTCCACCGTGCCTTTCCCCGAGGAAAGCGGAATGCTTTCCTCAACCCCGAGCTCCGCTATTCGAAGGACTACCTTCCCCGACTGCTCGGGGCCGTCGACCTTCGCGTAAGCGCGTATCTTCTTGAAGTCCGAGCCCGGAACAAGCGCGACCGAGAAACGGCGGACAAAGGTCTGCGGTACCCGAATGAGCTCGACGCTGCGATATAACCCTCCGTAGTTGAACCAATCACTGTTGTCCATCGGTACCTGGTCGCTCTCGCGGCGGTTGTTCACGACGACGCTCAGGCGGTTCTCCGGCCCGAGGAGCGGGGTGATCTCGACGAAGAAGGGCGTCGAGCCGCCCCGATGCACCCCCACCGGCTCTTTGTTGAGGAACACGAAGGCCTCGTAGTTCGCAGCGCCGAACTTAAGGAAGACGCGCTCGTTCTCCTTCCGAGGCAGATAGCGGAAGGTCCGCGTGTAGACTGCGCTTCCCTCATAGTTGAACCACGAGTCATCCGCCATGTTCCAACAGGAGGGCACGGTAACCTCCTCCCAGTGCTCGAAGTCGTAGTCCGGCGGACGAGGTATTCCGTGTGAGTCGCTTTTCCCCTCGCGAAACCACTTTGCTCGAAGGAAGGTATCGTATTGATCGACGCTGAAGCGCCACGCACCGTCGAGGGATTCTACCCGCCGGTTCCCCTCGGTGATGATCGATTCGTGTCCGATACGCCGTGCACGGTACTCGTCCGCATAGCGTACGGAGTGGATGTCCGGGTTGAAGTTCGCGGGCTGTTTCTCGCTCATGCTGCTATCCTTTGATGCCTGTCGCGACGACTCCCTGAACGAAGTATCGCTGTCCGATCAGGAAGACGACAAGGACCGGGATGATGGAGATGAGGGCTGCGGCCATCTGCGGACCGTACGCAATGTTGTACTGATCGACGAAGTCGGCCATGCCGAGTGGAAGTGTCTTCAAGCTCTGCGACGTGAGGTAGATCAACGGTGTGAAGAAGTCGTTCCAAAAGTAGCGGAACGAGAAGATGATAAGGGTCATAACAACGGGGGTCGAAAGCGGAAGGACGACCTGAGCGAAGATCCGGTACTCGGAGGCCCCGTCGATGCGCGCCGCTTCGAGCAGCGATTCGGGTATCGTCAGGAAGAACTGCCGGCAGAGGAAGACGCCGAACGCGGTGAACGCCGAGACGAGTATGACCGCCGCATGTGTGTTGTACAGCCCGAGGTTGCGCACGATGATGAACTGCGGAATGATGATCGACTGAATCGGTATCATGATCGAGGCGATGTAGAGGATGAAAAGTGTGTCGCGAAACTTCCACGTGAGCTTCGAGAATGCATAGGCTCCGGTCGTTGCCGTCACGAACTGGAGAACGACGATCGAGGTTGTAACCTTTACCGAGTTCCAAATGTAGAGAGGGAAGTGCGACTCGAGCTGAATGAAGTTTGAAAGAACCGGTTCACGGGGAATGAGCGTCATCGGGTAGGCGAAGATCTCCTCCTCGAGCTTGAAGGCCGAGGAAGCGACGATCACCAGAGGTCCCAGGACGCCGAGCGCCCCAATCAGGAGGACGAGGTACATGAAGGCCCTCCCAACGGTGAAACGGCGAAGCAGGGCCTTACGTTGCCTCATAGCTTACCCATCCCTTCTGCGATCGGTACTGCACCGTCGTTATCACGAGGAGAACGATCAGGAGAATGGTGGCCTCGGCGGAAGCGTACCCCATGCGGAAGCTCGAGAATGCGTTGCGATAGATATCGTATATAAGAACCGTGGTTGATCGGGCGGGCCCGCCGCCCTGCTGACCGCCGGTCATGATGTAGACGAGGTCGAAGACCTGAAATCCCTTGATGATGGCCGTCGTAATACAGAAGAAGGTCGTGGGGGTCAGCATCGGAATCGTAATGCTCAAGAGCTTCCGCAGCAGACCGGCGCCATCGAGTTCGGCACATTCGTAGAGGTTCGGATTGATCGACTGCAGTCCCGCGAGGAAAAGCACCATGTAGTAGCCGAAGGATTGCCAAACCGTAACGAAGATGAGCGTTCCGAGCGCGGATTTCGGACTCGTGAGCCATGGCTGTTTCGCAATACCGAGAGATTGGAGGAACATGTTCACCGGGCCCTGCTTGGGGTTGAGGATCAGAGCGAAGGCGAGGCCGATCGCGATCGAGGAAAGGATGCTCGGTAGGAAGTAGAGACCGCGCAGGAAGGTTCGCGCGAAGACCCTGCCGTTCAGCATGACGGCGAAGATGAAAGCGAGCACGAGCTGAAAGGCGACCGAGAAGACGACGAAGCGTGCGGTGACCCAGAGCGAGCCCAGGAAGGCGCTGCTTCGAATCGCCGAAAAGTAGTTCGTGAGTCCGACAAGGTGAAGCGTGCGTCCGCCCGAGTAGTTCGTGAACGATAGGCCCACCGTTGCGATGACCGGAAGAAGCACGAAGACGAAGAACCCGATGAAGCTCGGAAGCAGGAAGGAAGCTACGATGAAAGCGTGCTGTGCCGATTTCGTCTTTGCCATTGATACACTCCGAATGGACGATAGAGGAAAGGCGGCCCGGCGGGTGCCGGGCCGTCGGAACGGCGCTAGTTGGTCGTGTTGACGATGTCCTGCAGCTTACTCTTGAGCTCGCCCATCACCTGGTCGTCTGTCATATCGTTGACCAGGTACTTCTGCATAGTGTCGAGAATCGCTTGTTCGACACGCGAGCCGTAGCGCGTGTAGTAGGGAGGAATAACGGGAGTCTTCTCGGTGAAGTACTTCAGCGACTCCTCGTCGGGAAGCGCGGACTTCAGCGCAGAGACGACCTCCGGGGTGATCATCGCGGGCAGGAAGCCGTTCTTCGCGACGACGACAGCACCCTGCGGGCCACCCATCCAACCGATGAAGTCGAATGCGGCGTCCTTGTTGTTCGAGCCGGAGTACATGTTGTTGAAAGTCGGTGCGCCCAACGAGGCGTAGGTCGACTGATCGCTCGGCAGACGGGTCACACCCCAATCGTTCCAGGTGAAGCCCTTCAGGGAGTCCTTCTGCTTGGCGTCGAGCATCATCCCCGGGAACCACTCACCAATCGGAAGCATCGCAAGATTGCCGTTGAAAAAGGCCTGTGAGTAGTGGAGCTTCGTCGCAACGATGTCGACGTAGGGCATGATTGCCTTCTTCTGCTCGAGCTCCTTGCGCATCTTGAAGCTCTGAAGCACGGTATCGTTGATGTCGATCTTGCCGTCGGGGGTGATGAAGTCGACGTGGTCCTGGATTGCGGGCATCACCTGGAGGTGCCCCCAGGTGTAGAGAAGGGCTCCCCACTTCTGGCCGTCGCCGCTCGCCATCCGCTCGGCAACTTCCATGAACTTTTGCCAAGTCCACTCGCCGTTTTTCACATAGACGTCAGGCGTGTCGATACCGGCGTCTGCGAACATCTTCTTGTTGTAGTAGATGTAGTACTTCGCCCCGCGGAAGGGGATCGCGACGATCTTGCCGTCGATCGTCACCGCCGACTTGTAGCTCTCCAGGCCGCTCGTGTCGTAGTTGTACTTCTTGATATAGCTGTCGAGTGGCTCGATGTAGCCGTTCGCATACTGTGCGAACATGTCCGTCTGGCGCTTTTCCATGTACGCGTCCATGTAGACTCCACCGGCGAGCATGGTCGTGAGCTTGGTCTCGTAGTCGGCCGAAGTGACGAGCTGCATGTCGACTTTGACCTTCGACTG
>Ga0315555_1000821_pt1 | contig 22353 bp, 19 predicted proteins | sample SalMarSW160380MG_FD_202113 | JGI IMG/M metagenome (GOLD analysis project Ga0315555, IMG submission 202113) | Salt marsh sediment microbial communities from the Plum Island Ecosystem LTER, Massachusetts, United States - Salt Marsh Sediment SW1603-80 ... | reverse complement strand
ATTTTTATTTTTGTGCTGTTCTGGAGAGTTGATGGTGTCACTTTAGCTTTTTTCAGACGCTGTCTTTTCTTAAATTATCTACCCAAAACGTTAAGGAGGTAATCATGTCATCTAAATATAATCCGGTTAACTGGTTTGAGATTCCTGTAAAGGATATGAACAGGGCCAAATCATTCTATGAGCAGGTGCTGGGAGTTGAACTGGCCCTGAATGAAATGGGAGGATCAGAAATGGCCTAGTTTCCCATGATTCAGGATGCGGCCGGTGCGACCGGTAGCCTGATCAGAGGCGAAGGATATTCTCCGTCCCACAGTGGGACTATGGTCTATTTCAGTGTGGCGGATATTGAAGCGGTTTTGAGGAAAGTAAATGAAAGAGGCGGAAAAACGTTGACTCCCCTGACCAGTATCGGGGAATATGGATTTGTTGCCACTTTTGAAGACAGCGAAGGAAACCGTGTCGCCCTTCATTCCCTCAAATAGGTAAAAAATTGCTGACTGCTTCTGAAGTTTTCTGAGGCAGGCGGCCATTCGATACTGGACATGTTTAGGATCTAATTTATTCTCTGCCTCTGATTCAAAATCCCGGATATTTTGTAAAATAATCCGGGATTTTCCTTCCCGGGCTCAAGCATTTGTGGTTCAGATATCTTTATTCATTTTTTGAATTTGCAGAAGAGGATCCTGGCAACAACCTGATTTATTGAATGGTAAGCTTGTTTTTTTGACGGGATGAACAGGATAAGTGATCCTTTTGTTCTTCAGCATGTAATTAAAATATCCATAAACCGATATCCGGATATTTTGTATTCTCTTATATATTATTAAGTGATTTCTTTAAGATCCTTAAATAATTTTGCCCTCTTTTTTAAATTAGTGTTTATTTAACCATCAGCTTTTTCAGGGGGCAGATAGTAATATTAATTTCTTTCAAATATGTGCTGTATGTTATTGTGCTGTAATTTACAAGAATATAAGTATTTGTCGTCAGGTTCATCCTGTTCCATGTTCAAATCTTGCTGTATACATTCAGTGTCAGAGAGTTATAAATCTGATATCCAGTAGGTGGTCCCTATCCCGGATTCAGCCCGGGGTTGCTTTTTAAGTATCCTGTTGATAATTTAGAATACATCTGTCGCGGCAGGTTTTTCACTGTAATGGTTCCGTTTTCTCATAAAATTTTTTTAATAGCGGCTTAATATTGCTGCTTAAAGATTATTTTAGGAGGAAAACAAATTTATGAATCTGTTTGGGGGAATTGAAGCGGGGGGAACTAAATTTATCTGCGGGATCGGTTCGGATCCTTTCAGTTTGCGCGAGGAAACCAGATTCGAAACAACCTCTCCCGCTGATACCATTCAACGGGCCATTGATTATTTCCTGGAACAACATTCAAAGCATCCCTTATCAGCAATTGGTATCGGATCTTTCGGACCACTGGATTTAAACAGAGATTCTTCCACCTATGGATATATCCGGAATACTCCCAAACAAGGCTGGGGAAATACCAATCTATTGGGAAAAATAAAAGAGGCATTGAACGTGCCGGTTGGATTCGATACCGATGTAAATGCAGCGGCATTGAGTGAATATGAATGGGGAGCCGCTCGGGGATTAACTGATTTTATCTATATCACGATCGGAACGGGCATCGGTGGTGGTGGCATGATCAATGGCAAACTCATGCATGGCCTTCTGCACCCGGAAATGGGCCATATCTTTATTCCTCATGATCCAGAAAGGGATCCCTATCCCGGTCATTGTCCCTATCACCGGAATTGCTTTGAAGGCCTGGCCAGTGGTCCTGCCATCAGCGCCCGCTGGGGAGAGGAAGCGGAGTGCTTGGAGCCGGATCATCCCGCCTGGAAGCTGGAGGCGGAATACATTTCCCTGGCCCTGGTTAATTATATCTGTTCGATTTCTCCTCAAAAGATTATTATTGGCGGGGGCGTAATGAAACAGCCGGTGCTTCTTCCACGGATTCATGAAAACGTGAAGAAACTGCTCAACGATTATATACAGGCTCCGGAAATCAGTGATAATATTGAGGAATTTATTGTTCTGCCGGAATTGGGAGACCGGTCCGGTATTCTGGGTGCCTTCAGTCTGGCGAAAAAAGAATATGGGAGACCAAAATAAATTTTGAATCGGATCTTTAATAGAATTACTATTCAGAAATGTTTAACTTAGAATTTTCAGTCACTTGCCGGCGTAGAAGGCAGCTTTTTTAGATATTTCCTTGGTGAGGCACAATGACCTCAAAAGCAGAACAGATTTTTTTTGAAATTCACAGCAATAATTTAAGCGAGGGACCGGGAAATTTCGAATCCACCCGTAAAGCATTTGACTATCTTGCCGGTCTGCCGGACCATCCCAGGATTTTGGATCTTGGCTGCGGACCGGGACGGCAAACCCTGGATCTGGCTGCCCTGTCCCATGCCTGGATTTATGTCATTGATCTTTATGGTATGTATTTAAATCAGCTGAAGCGGCGGATTGATGAAGCTCAACTGAAACATTACGTATTTCCGGTGAATTGCGATATGAAATTCTTGCCATTTCAGGAAAATGTATTTGATGTGATCTGGGGGGAAGGTTCAATCTATCTGACAGGATTTGAAAAGGGACTGATCCTGTGGAAATCATTTCTGAAGCCCGGGGGATACCTGGTGGTCAGTGAAATTTCCTGGCTTAGGGATAACCCGCCCTGCGAGTTACAACAATATTGGAATTCCAGCTATCCGGCCATGAATACCATCCCGGGAAACCTGGCCAGCATTGAGAACAGGGGTTATAAATTATCAGGTTATTTTGTCCTGCCCGATAATGCCTGGTGGAATGATTATTATGGACCGCTGGAAAGCAAAATTTCTCGTCTGATGAAGTGTTATCGGGAAGATCCCAAAGCTCTGAAGATTCTGGAAGCCGAAGAAATTGAAATGGAAATGTTCCGGCGCTATTCGGATTATTTTGGCTATGTGTTCTTTATCATGCAAAAGCCGTAATCAACGGACGGCTTTGCCGTCGTTTGTTGTTTTCAGGAATAAGTCACGGGATGCGGTTTCGGGTAGAAAAGGGAAATACAAGTCATGCAGTCGTGAAAAGCAAAAGAAAATTTATACCGACCTCAGTTAAAATCAGAATCATACTGCTGTTCAGGTCAACACCGCAGTCTTAGTTGCCGGACAAAACAGAGGAGGATTTTAGGCCGTGAAAATTTTATTCCGTATTTCCAACTGGATTTTTACTTTCTTTTTTCTTTTGCTGTTTTTACTAAGCATTTTATCCGAGAACTATCTTCCGATGATAATTATTTTGGCGGGTGCACTGCTGTTGTTATATCCAGCCCGGAAATGGACCGGCAAAATCACTAATTTGTCTTTGCCCTTGTGGTTGCGAGTTATCAGTGCAACCATCATATTCCTTCTGTTTCTGCTGACCACATTTATGGGGATGGGCAATAAATATTCCATATACAAAAACCCCGAAATAAAAGCCGGTCCGATGGCCATTTACGATACACGGATGGAAGAATGGCCGGTTCCTTATGAAAGCCGTTACCTGGATACGGAATTCGGCAAAGTTCATGTCATCATCAGCGGTCCGGAAGATGCACCGCCAATTTTCCTTCTGCACGCATCCGCCATGGCCTCATGGTCATGGCTGTACAACATTGAAGGACTGAACAGGCATTACCGCACCTATGCAGTTGATACCATTGGTGATGCCGGCAGGAGTGAACTGGCAGATATAAATTACTACCCGAGTGATGGCGCTGCCCTGGTGGAATTGTATCAGGAAATCATGGATCAACTGGGTGTGGAAAAAGTCAGCTTCATTGGCGCTTCGCAGGGAGGTTTTATCTCAACCCGGATGGCACTTCAGGTGCCGCAAAGAGTTAACAAGTTAATCTTATGCGGACCCATGGGATATGGTGGTACAAACATATCGGTACTACGAATTGTGCTTACCACCATGTTTCCCCTGAAGCCATTGCAGGTGAGCGCATCACGCTGGGCATTTGGAGACAATCCCGCGGTTCAGGCAGCGGTGGGGGAGTGGTTTGAATTGATAATAAAGGGGGTGGTTTCCCGGCAGGCCAGTCCCATGCCCTTCACTCCCGAACAACTTAACAGCCTTAAAATGCCGGTCATGGTAATGCTTGGTACCAGGGACGGGCTGGTGGGTAATCCTGATTATACCAAAAAAATGGCTCAAAATATTCCTGATGCGCGAATTGAACTGCTTGATACCGGCCATCTGATCAGCGCTGAGCGGCCGGACGAATTTAATAGACTGATATCAGATTTCATAGGAATGTAATTAAATTGTCAAATACATAACGATTTAGAAGCGTTATGAAATCTAACCGGCACATAGGCTGATAATATTCAGGGAATATCTAATAATCAGGTATGACAATATCAATTATTATATAAGGTGATAACTAATTCAGGATATCCGGCTTTTAAAACAAAAGTGAGGTAAGATAACATGCCATTACAAATATACCCCATTCATCTTGGGATTAATAGATGCTATATTGTCCGGGATAAGGGTGTGATAATGATTGATGGCGGTCCTCCCAATAGGATTAAAACTATTAAAAAATTTTTAGCAGATATGCCCATGCTCCCGGGGGAGATTAAGTTGATTGTTTTGTCCCATGGTGACTTTGATCATGTCGGCTCGGCGGCAGATATAAGGGAACTGAGCGGGGCAAAAATTGCGATCCATGAAAAGGACAGAATTAATCTGGAACAGGCTCGCTTTAATTTTCCCCGGGGAGTGACTGCATGGGGTCACATCACCCGGGGATTATTGTTGCCATTTTTAAAGCCTCTGGTGAGGTTCCAGCCAGCCAGGGCTGACATTGTATTGAATGAAAAGGATTTCTCCCTGGAACAATTCGGCATAAATGGTAAAATTATCCATACTCCCGGTCATACTCCCGGTTCGGTGTCTGTCCTGCTGGAAACGGGCGAAGCCTTTGTGGGTTGTCTGGCACATAGTAACCTTCCGTTTCGGTTAAAACCGGGCTTGCCCATATTTGCGGGGGATATCGAAAGGGTGATACAAAGTTGGAAGTCAATTATCGAAAGAGGTGCCCGCATGATATATCCGGCGCATGGGGATCCATTCCCGGTTGAGGTTATAAAAAATATATTGAAGATCTGATTTCAGTATCAGATGATGCTGAGAAAATAAGAATGGTCAAATAATTCAGCAAATTCCGGGGAGTGAACATCATCCATGTTATTTTACTTGACGTTCGGGATTACCTATGGTTTTGCAGCGGCGGTTATGCCGGGACCCCTGATCACTTACCTGGTGTCCCACACTTTAACAAATGGTTCCCGCAGTACCCTTCCTGCGGTTTTTGCCCCGCTCATCAGTGATGGGCCCATTGCGCTGCTGGTGATGCTGGTGCTGATTAAAGTTCCTGCGGGCATTGTGCAATTGCTGCGGATTGGCGGTGGAATTTTCATCCTGTACCTGGCGCTGGGTGCTTTTCAGGCCTGGCGCAATTATGAGAATAAAATGACCCTGAATGAAAAAACAAGCCCTAAAAGTCTGTATAAAGCTGTAACAGTAAATTTTTTGAATCCTGGTCCCTATCTTGGCTGGAGCCTGGTATTGGGACCGCTACTTCTGAAAGGATGGCAGGAGAGCGCCGGGAACGGCATAGTGCTGCTGGCTGCATTTTACCTGACCATGATTATCAGCCTGGCAGCAGTTATCCTACTTTTTGGGACGGCACGGCAGCTGGGATCGAAGGTGAACCGGAGCATGCTGGGCGTCTCTGCCATTGCCCTGGCCGCGTTTGGACTTTACCAGTTATGGTTGGGATTGATGATGTTTTGGCAGGGTTGAGACGGGCGAAAAATCTGCCTATGGGGACAGCTGATATGCACATAAAGAAGAGGGATTCTAGTTTTTGATACCTGTGGATAAAAAGTGACTGAAATTTTCTGCCAGGATTTTTATTATCTCATACAATTGATATCAAATTGGGGGTGATGTCATGTTAAAGTTCAGTCGGAAAATAACTGAAAAGTTTTTGCTTGTATTCATAACTTCCTTCCACTTTTTTTCAAGCGCAGACAAATCATTTTCACAAAGTCCTGTCAGGGCCGATTCATCGATTTTCCGTAATTCAGAATCGTTATTGTTCAGAACAGAAACCCGAATTTTTCATTCCGGTCTAATAAATCAGGATTTTGAAATTTTTGAAGCATTACCGACAGATTACTTTCAAAGTGATGCAAGCTATCCGGTTCTGTACTGCACCGATGCTAACCGGAATTTTAATCTGGTAAGTAATATTGTTAATATTCTGAATTTTCCTTACAGGGAAATTCCACCAATTTTAGTTGTGGGGATTGACTATCCTCCAAGGGGCTTAGAGGTTTGAGCCATTGGGAGGGAGCGGGATCTGACCCCCACCAAAAATCCCGAATCAGAAGATTGCGGGATTTTTTCTGCACGCCAACCTGAATATAAAATTGGTAAAGTGTAAAGGTCGGAAAAAATGAGAGCGAAAACGAAAAAATCCATTTCTGATTCTCTGGAAACAAAGCCCAGCCTGCTTTCCCACATGCCATTTCTGTTGCAGGACCTGTGGGCTTTAGGCGGTTCACTCCCGCATATCATCAGTGCTGTCAGCGCACTGAAAATAGCGTCCCCGAAAACCCGGGTACTGGATCTGGGTTGCGGTAAAGGGGCTGTGGCTATCCAGATTGCTTCTAAATTCGGATTTTACATTACCGGTATTGATACCATGAAGCCCTTCCTGAGAGATGCCCAACTGAAAGCGGCTGAATATGGCGTGTCCCATTTATGTGAATTCGTCCGGCAGGATATCCTGGAGTATGTTTCGCGCAAACATGATTTTGATATGGTTATACTGGCCTCTCTTGGTGGAATATTCGGATCATTCAGAAATACGGTGACCAAATTGAGAAGACAGGTAAAAAGCGGAGGGTACATGATGATTGACGACGGGTATGTGAAACAGGATCCACTACTGCTCCGCAAAGGATATAACCACTATAAGATTCATGAAGAAACCCTGGAGGAATTGACCGCCTTTGGAGATTACCTCGTGACCGAGATAAATACCCGTGATTTCAGTGAGAAAATCAATGCCGAATATCTGAAGGTGATTGAGAAAAGGGGAAAAGAGCTTATGAAATCCTATCCTGAGCTGCAAAGTGACCTCAGTGATTATATCAGGACTCAGGTTGAGGAATATGCATTCATTAATGAGTACATCGAGGGGGCTTTGTGGGTTCTCCAGAAAAAGCGCCGGGATCCGGCAACCAATATACAGAAACCAGTTAGCAGGGGGGCAGACGAGGGCAGAAGGCAGGATGCGGAAGGCAGCAGATCAGCAGAATAAATGCTGAATAAAAGCGGAAAATATTAGATCATCATAGATTTTTAGTCATATATTATATTAATGAAGTCTTTCAAAGGCTAGAATAAAAACGAGAATTATTATGCCGTTTATTATAGATCCCGCCACTACCATTGGCAGTTTAACCCTGGCCGTAATTGATATGGATTACATGAGCAAGTTTTACTGTAATGTTATCGGATTAACCGAGCTGAATCGCCAGGACCGGTATGTTGAGTTAGGAACACATGGCAAACTGCTGCTTAGACTGGAGAGTAGTCCCAAGGGTAAACAATATCCGCGTTCTATGGGATTGTTTCACCAGGCCATCCGGCTGCTAGGCCGCCGGGAACTGGGGCACTGGTTGAATCACCTGCTGAAATCCCAATACCCGCTGGGCGGGGCGGGTGACCACCTGGTGAGTGAAGCCCTGTACCTGACTGATCCCGAAGGTAACGGAATAGAATTATACTGTGACCGTCCCCGGGAGAGCTGGGAGTTCGACGAAAACGGAATTAAAATGGATACTCTGGAAGTGAATCTGAAGTCACTTCAGGCTGCTGCACAGGATACGCCTTTTGGTGGACTGCCGCAGGGAACCACCGTGGGACATATCCATTTGCGGGTGAATGATGTGCAGGAGGCGGTTGAATTCTACCGGGACCTTCTGGGATTTCAACTGATGGCCTTGTGGCCGGGAGCCGGCTTTCTGAGTGCGGGCGGCTATCATCATCACATTGGCGTGAATATGTGGAACTCCAGGGGGGCGGTACCTCCTCCCGCCGGGTCCCTGGGTTTGGTGAATTACTCAATCCTCTTACCCGATATGAAAGCCCTGAATTCATTAGTAAGGCAGCTGAATTCCGTGCATTATCCGGTTGAAATGAGTGACGAAAAATGGTTTCTGCAGGATCCCTCAAAGAACAAAATTGTGCTAATGGCCGCTGAATGAATTAAAAATAGAAATTATCTGTTTTCAGCTAGGCAACATATGCACAGAGGGCTTAAAAAATAAATATCCGGTTCGTTATGCTGACATGAAACCGTTTTACCTAACTTACCTGCTTGTCTAAATTGAACACAAAAATATTCCTGAGATCGGGGCATGGCCCAAAAGAACAGCGAATCAAAAAAGGATCAAAAACGTCTCTATTTTCTGGCTCTCAGTGCACTGGGGGTGGTTTATGGTGACATCGGAACCAGCCCGCTGTATGCCTTACGGCAGTGTTTTCATGGAGACCATGCGGTAAGTCCCACCACCGAAAATGTTCTGGGTGTTCTCTCCTTAATTTTCTGGTCTCTGATAATTCTTATATCAATCAAATATTTAATTGTCATATTACGGGCAGATAACCAGGGAGAAGGTGGTATACTGGCCTTAATGGAAGTAGTTCTTCCCAAAAAAGGCCATCGCAGGGCAATTATCCTGATAATGGGGCTTTTTGGGGCGGCCCTGCTGTATGGGGACGGCACCATCACACCTGCGATCTCGGTTTTGGGGGCTATTGATGGTTTGAAAATCGCCACACCATTTTTCGATCCTTATATCATTCCTATTGCACTGGTCATTCTGTTTTTTCTGTTCTTAATTCAGCACCGGGGGACAGGAAAAGTGGGCATTCTTTTTGGTCCGGTTATGGTGGTCTGGTTCCTGGTAATCGGTCTGACCGGGATTGTGGCCATCTTCCAAAATCCCGCAGTACTGGAAGCCTTGAATCCTTTTCATGCCTTCCGGTTTTTCCTGGCACGGGGATTTGAAAGTTTTTTTATCCTGGGGGCCATTTTCCTGGTGGTAACGGGGGGTGAAGCCCTCTACGCCGATATCGGGCACTTCGGGCGTGCTCCCATCCGCCTGGCCTGGTTTACACTGGTACTTCCCTGCCTGCTGCTAAATTATTTCGGGCAGGGAGCACTGATTCTGAATAACCAGTCATATACCATTAATCCTTTTTATCACCTTACACCCAACTGGGCCCTCTATCCCATGGTGGTTCTGGCAACCCTGGCTACTATTATTGCATCCCAGGCCATCATTTCAGGAGCGTTTTCGCTGACTTTCCAGGCCTTGCAGCTGGGATATCTTCCCCGCCTGAAAGTCCTGCATACCTCGGAGGAAGAGAGGGGACAAATTTACATGCCGCAGGTAAACTGGATTTTATTTATTGCTACTGCTGCGGTGGTGATTGGTTTTCAATCCAGCAATAATCTGGCGGCGGCCTATGGGGTGGCAGTGTCCACCACCATGGTAATTACCACTATTCTCGGTTTTGTGGCCATGCGGACTATATGGAAATGGAATACTTACATCGCCATTCTGGTGGCCGGTTTTTTTCTGATCATTGATTTGTCATTCTTCAGTGCCAATATGCTCAAGATACTGCAGGGCGGCTGGTATCCGTTACTGGCAGGTGCAGTGGTTTACCTGCTGATGTCCACCTGGTTAAAAGGGAGAGAAGTGATTAGTATAAAGTTTCAGCAATTTGTCCAGCCATTGCAGGCCTATCTCGATCACCTTGATATGCGAAAGGTTAAAAAGGTTCCCGGTATTGCTATTTACCTCTCGGAGAGTCCCTTGTCCACACCACTGGCTTTTATCCATAATATTAACCATAATAAAATTGTTCACCGGCGGGTCATTTTTATTTCGGTTGGTTTCAAAAATGTCCCTTTTATACGTTCGGAAGACCGGCTCAAATTTCAGAGACTCTCCCCGGGTTTCTACCGGGTACTTTTATTTTATGGCTTTATGAACCGAACCGATATCCGGGCGGCTCTCAAAATCGTTGAAAATAACTACCTGAAAATTCCCCTGGAAGATACAACGTTCTTTGTGGGCAGAGAAACGCTGATCCCGAGAGCCTCTTTAGGCATGAGTAAATGGCGCGACAGGCTGTTTATATTTATGAAGCGTAATTCGGAGGATGTTATCCAGTACTTCAACATTCCGCCGGAACGGGTATTTGAGATTGGCACCCAATTTAAATTTTGATGGCTTTACCGATCCACCGGAGAATACTAAAAATGTTTCACAATATCCGAAATTGGCAGAGGAACTTGAAATAGCAGAATTTTCCTCATCAGACCTGGAGATGATATTTACAAAGAATGCGTTAAGAATAATTGAGCAGGGCCGCGGAAAAACTAACGAAACCAGATTCATAAATAAGAACCGATCCTATTTTATAGCGCATATTCCATCCGCAGTAAATAAGTAATCCATTTCCGGGTTTCTTGCCGAAGATCAAATCGTAAAAATATTTTTAAATCAAAACATATTCTCTTGCCATTTATTCACTTTATACTTATTTTAAGCGCAAATTAATATGGCTGCGTTCAGCGAAAAGATTTCCAATTAGTTCTTTCGTAAATGAATACAGCAAGTTTTGTTAACTTCACCTTTGCGTAAATTTAGTGGGAATGAGTACCGGCATTAAAAATGCCAGGTATATCAATTTTAAAGTTTCTCTTCATCTATTAAAGGGAACGGCAAATCCGATCGATTGGATAGAAACAACACCTAATAAACTATTACTCATAACTATATTCTGGAGGTTGTATGATGAGACGTAGACTGTTTTTCATGATGGTTGTTTTTGTGGTTATTGTCTCTGTGTTACCAGTATCCGCATCGGAAACACGGGTATTTTCCATGGGCCAGACCGGTGTGTTCATGTATGATAACTCAAATATTGTTCTGTTTCCCGGGGCGGTGATGCGTTACGGTAATGAAATCGTGACCGAGTTACGGTTGAAGGACGACCAGAGTGTGTTTTCGGCCGATGTTCGTCTTCCGATGAATTCTTATATGTTTGGCCTGAATTTTAATCGTCCAATCATGATGTTTAATCCTGGAGTAGGTACGAATATCAGTCTGGACAACACAAGTGATCTCTATTTTGGCACCGAGCTTGCTGGCAATGATTTGGGTATCCGTTTTTCTTTAGGGCGCGATGGATTTACGCGAGATTCTATTCCCGTTCCCTTCGGATCACCAAAACTGGAAGAATCTGCTCGCTATATCGAAGTCGCTGGTGGATATTCCACAGATTTATATGATGCCTCAGTCAGTTTGGAATTACCATCCATTAGCAGCAAAACGGGCAATCTTGAGGATAAATATAGTGGTAATTTGATTAATTTAAATGGGCGCTATTTCTACGATTATGATGCTAAGATGAAATTTGTCCCGGTAGTAGGGCTTGGATTCGGATCCGCATCCCGAAAAACTGATGTGGGTGGAGGTAATCCGCAAGAGAAAATCGATTATAGCCTTTTAAGTTTTAATCTGGGTGTTGGATTGAATTATCAGATTAGCGAAAGTAGTATACTGATAGTCGCAATTGATCCATACGGTTATTCCAAATTAAAAGAAGACGAAAAGGATGTTGCAGAATCCACTACCATAACGACTACATTACCACGCCTGTATCTGGGTGGGGAAACCACCATTAAGCCATGGATCACAGGTCGTATCGGCGCCAATCGTGCCTACCAGAAAGTGACCGAAAAAACCAAACCGTCTGGTGGAACTGAATTCGAGCAATCTTATCAAACTTCAGTTTATAATGTTACCTTTGGTTTGGGTCTGAAATTCGGCCGATTTTTAATTGACCTGAATATCAATGATGGCTTTTTCTTCGAAGGTCCAAATTTTATCAGCGGCAGAATTAGGGACTTCTCCGACCGCGTCTCGGTATCCTATCTTTTCGGCAATGATGAAAGGAGTAAAAAATGAAGAAAATAAAATATTTGATGTTATTGGTAATCACTTTTTTCGTTAGCACAGGCACAATCTGTCCGGGCCAAAATTGTTTAGACTATCCATATACTACATATTCTGCCTTCATAGGTGGAACTGTGCAAGAGATTGCTTTAATGAGAATTGGAAATGTGCAACAGAACGAACTCATCGGTCTCTGGCAAGCTAATATGAGTGAATTTAAAACCTATTCTCAGATAAGCTTTGACGAAAATGGCCAAATTCAGGAGAAAGTCTACAGCGAGCTCAGCAGTGAATTACTGGCAACGTATGAAGGGAGATATACCGCAACCAAAAATCTGCTGTTGGTAACTCTGAACAGCGGGGAATCCTACCGGTTTTTCTACACACATTCAGAGGATTACCTGAAAATATCCCAATTCCCCATCGGTGATGCTGAAATTCAGTAAACCGAATTAAAATCTATTTTAATACTATTTCCCTTCCGCCGAATATGGCGGAGGGGAAATAGCACTTATTTACTACACAATAATAAATACATCCCATTGTTTCCTGCGATTGATTCCCAATTTTTTTAGTAAATGAAAACATCAATAAGAACAGACATCAGACCTATACATTTGAATACGAACAGATACCATGACTAGGTTTGTCACTTTCTGGCAGAAGTGCGTAATTTTAATGAGGCAGGATCCTGTATTTTTTACATGGTCGATATTTTAAATCAGGTTATTATGGGAGAAAATATGATACACGGTATTATCAAGCCTCACCGTCCTTCATTTCATTACCATGTTATTCTACAAGCCGGAGAAATTGTAAAATATGAAAGAAGAATCAACGATCCGGCGGGATGGATATGGTGTACTCCGGCCCGAAAAAATCCGTGCTGGGTTCCGGAAGCCTGGCTGGAAATCCATAGAAGACATGCAGTCCTGCTAAAACCTTACAATTCTTTAGAGTTGAAGGTGGAAAGGGGAGAAGAAATTGAAATTGAATTTGAGCAAAGTGGCTGGGCCTGGGTGACAAATTCAGAAAAAGTGAGCGGCTGGATTCCCCTAGAATGTATAAATTTTAAAAAACGTCTTTGATTGGTCCTCCTGCACATTAAATTTACCCTGCAGCATTTGTTTCCGGCAAGGGACTCATTAGAAAAAACGGAAACAAAGAACATTGCAAGATTAGTCGAAACAGGGGAATATCTCATGAAAGAGTTTATATTATTACTTCTCATCACTTCCATATCCACTGCTTTCAGCACGGATTATATGCTTTATTACCTCGGAGGACAATCCAACATGGATGGACTCGGGTATAATAAAGATCTTCCGGCTGAACTGAACACAACGGTGTCTGGCGTATATATATTCCACGGAAATTCTTCCGGAGACACCTCGGAAATAGATGGGCGTGGAATCTGGGAGGAATTGAAACCCGGTCATGGCATAGGTTTTAAGTCTGATGGAAAAACCAACAACCTCTCGGACCGTTTCGGCGTGGAACTGACATTTGCCCGGGAACTACGGAAGTTACGTCCGGCAGAAAATATCGCCATTATTAAGTATTCCCGCAGCGGCACATCCATAGATATTGAGGCTGCCGGCAGATTCGGCTGCTGGGATCCGGATTTTAGTACCGGCAATGGTGTTAATCAGTATGATCATTTCCTGGCTACTCTCCGGCATGCATTCGCAGTGAAGGATATCAATGGGGACGGACAGGAAGACAGGTTGATTCCGACCGGGATAGTCTGGATGCAGGGAGAAAGCGACGGAGCATTCACGGAAGACATTGCCCGGCGTTATGATAAAAATCTTAAGAGGATGATGGACCTGATCCGGGCCGCCCTGCGAACGGATGATCTGCCGGTGGTTATCGGGCGCATTACCGATTCCGGCAGGGATGAAAAAGATGGAAAAGTGTGGGACTATGGTGATGTCATACGGGCCGCCCAGGCATTATTCGTGGCCGGGGACGGAGCGGCGTACCTGGTGACCAGTACCGATAACTATCAATATTCCGACAACTGGCATTATGACAGTGCCGGATACATTGATTTAGGCAAAGAATTTGCCAAGTCTATTATCAAATTGAGATTCCCGGCACATTAAAAAAAGTTATTAATTGCCGAACTTCCAGCTGACTAAGAGAATTATCTACAGCTCTTCCCATGTTCTTCCAAACAAACCCATTTTGCAGTAATTTAGCCTGAATAATTAACAAATACTTACACGGAGTGCACTGAGATACATAACATGAATCGTTCACCACTGATTACACAGATTGCACAGAAATAATTTATAATCAATGTATCAAAAAATATTTAACCTGAAAAATTTATGGCCACTGAGGCACAGAGCACACAGAGATTTGATTTTTAAGCAATTATACGAATGGCAAATAATATCTTGTAACGAACTGATATTGATTATTGTCTCTGTGTCAAATTCCTGTTTCTCTATAATCTTTGAAGCTTTGTGGCAAGTTTTATGAATAATACAAGATAACAACTTTAATACACCATATCTTATTTTGTGAATTAAGAAGATTAAAATTTTTATGCAATTAAATCCAATCTCAAACAAGTTCTCAACGAATTTATATATAAGGCTCTTCACAATAATGAATACCTGAACACGTAAAAGATTACAAGTAATCCATCTTTATACATGAATATTTCATCAAATTTAATGAATCGTATTTGGCTGTTCGGTAAAAATAAGTTACCTTTCTTGCCTTCCTCAAAAATTTATTTGATACCCTTTGATGTCACTCTCGAATTGAAGACAATCATTTGTTTCCTTTACAGAAAAAGTCTTTTCTCTGTTACTTTTTGACAGACCAAAAAGTAACCAAAAAGTCCTCCGGCGAAATAAACTCGCCCAGGTCTTAAACAAGAGTATTGTTAGTCAGTGCTCAAACAGAATTTCGCCGGTTGAAAAACATAATCGTTTACCTAATTTGGTAGGTACTCATTTTTGTGATGAACCTACAAAATAATGTATCAAAGTTGTTATATTCTTAGATATTAAATTGCCCGGTCTTCAGATCGGGATTAAAGAATCCGGTATATTTGGGCATTAGTCCATATTAGTGATTTAAACAAGTTAAATACTTTATTGATTTCTTTATTTACTGATCGCTCTAAAATATGAAGGGTTAAACTTACCTAAATAATCTCCCTGCTTTTGTGGCTTTGATTGAAAGTTTATGAATTAACCTGATCTATTCATAAACCATCGGTGACACAGGTTATATTCACAATTATATCTTAAAACCAGTTTAGTTTACAGAGTATCCGGGATTCGATTAAAATTTTAAAAAAAACCCCAATATTTTTTATCCAATCAATTGTTATTTATGTATCTCCGCGCACTCCGTGTAATTATTGGTGATTTATTCAGGTTAAATAGGTTATACAACCTCGGTCAGATTTATATCCGGACCGGCTGCTCCGCCAGGCTGTGCCATGGCATACTGCCTTTTCGGTTGTGTTGATATCATTAAAAATGAATGAATTCAATCTTACACATTTGTAAACATATAGACCGATTTATTGGCAAATTAATACCCTTCATAACAAAAAGTACGGGTTTTCTCCCAAAGAAACCGCCATGATAAAGGCAGATATAATTGGATTTCCCGTAAATTTTTTATCAATATGGACTTCAAATTTGAATATTAATAAATCTATATGTAAATTAAAGCACACCGGTTGGGAAGCGTGATGGAATTGAATAAAAAGTGCTATTACCTTATTCTCATATTCTTCATACTACTCAGTGCGGGAGCCATATACAACCTTTCTCTTAGGCCTGGGATTCCCGTTCCTCTGGAACAAACTCCACATGGCATCCGGTTTTCCCTGTCTTCCCCAAAAATCCCCGTTCCGGAATCAGACAATAGCATCGCTGCCATCGATAATTTTGTGGTAAATAAGCTGCATCATGTGGATGAAATCGTGGACCGTCGAAAGATTGGTGAAGAGATTGCCATCCGGCTTTCCCGCGGCCAGGTCATTCACCTGAAGCTGGTGGCTCGCAATGATAAATTATTTCTCTCCATAACCCTGATCCTCACCGTTCTGTTCTTTCTGATATCTATATTTGTGTGGCATCACAGCCGAAGTCCGGGGGAAAGATATTTTTCCTTTACTTCCCTGTTTTTTGCCTTTATCATGGCGCAGGGCTGGCCGGGAATCCAGTTGCCTTTTATGGTCTCTTCCCTTATGATCATCGTTTATTTCTTCAGTTATCCGCTGGCATTTACCTTTTTCCTCTTTTTCAGTTTACATTTCCCGGAATCCACTGCTTCTCTGGCGAAAATCAACCTGCAGAGGCGGATATTTCAGATTGCGGGGGTTTCCTGTTCTCTGGCACTCATCATTCTCTACTATCGCAAATTCTACAACTCTTCACCGGATAACATCAACCAGTATTTTGAATTCTATCGATTCTTCAGACTATTTATTATTTTCACCTTATTCTACGCCCTGGTTACCATCATCAAAAACCATCATTATGCACCATCCCTCATTAATCGCCTAAAAGTCCAATGGGTTATATGGGGCGTATTATGGGGTGCGTTTCCTTTTATCTTTTTATGGACCCTCCCTCAGGTCTTCCATATCGAACCGCTCATTCCGGAATGGGTCTATATGTTATTCTTCATGATTACCCCGCTCAGCATAGCAATTGCCATTGTCCGTCATCGCCTCTTCGATATTGAAATCGTTTTATCCCGCAGTCTGGTTTATACCACAGTTCTCATCTCAATGATCGCAGTCTATATCAGTATCGTGGGTGTAATCTCCTTTGTTCTGGATCAGAGTATATTTCAGCACACGTCTCCGCTGGTCTCTCTGGCTTCGGCAATTACCGTGGCATTATTGTTCAATCCCATAAAAAATCATGTCCAGCATTTCATCGATTACAAATTTTTCCGGATCCGGTATGATCGCTTCCAGATCCTGCAAGAATTTATGCAACAGCTGGAGAACGTTTCAGACAAAGGGGAGATCCTCGTTCTCCTGAATTCTTATTATCAGAGAGTAATACCGGTAAAGGAAGCACTCGTATTCAGCAAAGATACCCAACAGACTACGTCCGGGAAAGCAGGTTTAATGTATTCCGATCCCACTGTAAACTGGTTAGAATCCTTTCATGGGGATCTTAATGATCATGAACTTTGGGTGAACAGCCGCCACCCGGACCGCATTGAACCTCAACTTTCCCTTCCCCAAAAGGAACTGCCTGCTTGCTGGATTATAATGTTTTCCATCGGAAAACATGCATGGTGGCTGCTGGGTGAAAAGCGGGCAGAGAACCGTTTCTGGAAGGAAGATATCGATCTGGCCAATCAAATGGTGCAGGGAGCGCGTCTTCAACTTGATAAACTCGGTTACCTGGAATTATCGATAAAGGAATCATTGGAAAAAACACAGGCTCAAAAAATGGCGGATTGGAAAGAACTACTCCTTTCGGAAGTCGCTCATGATTTGCGCGCGCCGCTTAATACCATTCTATGGAAGATAAAGAATCTCCAGCCGAATATAGTGCCAGGCAAAACTGCGGCCTCGCAGCCTGTGCAAGGAATACAGGAACACATTTTCCGGTTACAGCGCTTCATTGAGGGATTATTGATTTTCTCACATTATAAACACGGCAAGGAAACGTTACGCAGAGAACCGGTATATCTTTACCAGGAAATCCAGCAAGTTCTTGACAACTTGCAGGGAATCATCCAGGAAAAAAAACTGAAATTAATTCTTCACTGCCCGGGTGAGATCCGCCTGATTTCCGAGCCATTGCTGTTACAGGAAATTTTACTCAATCTCATTCAAAATGCCGCTAAATATTCACCGGAACTGGCCATCATCCGAATTCAAGCAGAATCGAAAAAAAACCAGGTGGAAATCCGGATCGAAGATGAAGCGGGGGGAATTCCCGAAAACCAGCTGAAAACAATTTTTAACCCTTTCCAGAAAACAAAGAAAATCAAAAATATTCAACAGGGTTTCCATTTAGGATTATACATCGTGCAGGAATTTACCAAAATATTGCAGGGAAAAATAAAAATAGAATCACGGACCGGGAAAGGAACAATTGTAATGCTCAAATTCCCGCTTGACGCAAAAATTTCAATAAAATAGATTAAACGGGTTTATTTGATGGGGGAAATGCATGAAGATTAAAATTTTGGTAGTGGATGATGATCTCGATTTGGCAAAAGAAGTATCCAGGTTTTTAAAAGAGAACAATTACGATGTGAAATCGGTAGGAACCCTTGAGATGGCCCGCAAAAGTCTGGCGGAGTTTCAACCGGATGTCATCTTGCTGGATTTGAAATTACCTGACGGCTCAGGGATAGACTTCCTGCCTGATGTAAAAGACCGGGCACCTGAGACCATTGTGGTAATGCTGAGCGGATACGGAAACATACCCATCGCTGTGGATGCCATCAAACAGGGAGCGAACGACTTTCTAACCAAACCGGTAGAACCAGATTACCTGCTATTCTCTCTGGAACGCCTTGTCGAGCAAAAACATTTGCGCAATCGTTTGATTATTCAGGATCTGGAAATCGCCGATCGCCGGAAAATGATCCTGGGAACCAGTAAACTTATGCAGGACGTTTTAGAGAACTGTCAAATTGCTGCGCAACGGGACAGCACCATTCTTTTAACGGGTGAAACCGGTACCGGCAAACAGCTGCTGGCCCATTTTATTCACCAAAACAGCCCCAGGAAGGATTTTTCTTTCGTTTATATTAATTGTGCAACCTTATCTGAAACCCTGCTGGAAAGTGATCTCTTTGGTCATGAGAAGGGATCTTTTACCGGGGCGATGAAACAAAAAAGGGGTCGGGTGGAGCTGGCCAATAACGGTACTCTTTTTCTGGACGAGATCGGTGAATTGCCTCTGAATCTTCAATCGAAGTTACTGCACTTTATCGAATATGGAGAATTTCAACGGGTGGGCGGTTTGGAGACTCTGCGATCCAGTGTAAGAACAATTTGCGCCACCAACCGCAATCTGGAAATGCAGTTAAAGGAAGGTAAATTCAGGGAGGACCTCTTTTACCGGATCAATATCATCCAGATTACTATTCCCCCTCTTCGCGACCGCAAGGAGGATATTCCGGTATTGATCAGCTATTTCATGGAAAAATACAGCCGGGAATTAGGGAAACCCAATTGCCGGATTCCCCAAACCCTTATCGATAAATTGGTGAACTACGGCTGGCCGGGGAATATCCGTGAATTGCAGAACGCCCTGGAAAGGGCGACGGTTTTCTGCAAATCCAACCAACTAACCCCCAAAGATTTCCCGCTGTTTCAAATAAATACCGGCAAGGAAACTAATAAGCTCTTCCAGGCGCAACCTTTGCAGGAAGCGCTGAATGCTTTTAAAAAACAGTATATTTCAAAATTGTTGAAGACGGCGGGAAATAATCAAACTCAGGTCGCCAAAATATTGAAAATTCAACGGACCTATCTGAACCGCCTGATCAGGGAACTGGAGATACAATAATCTTAGGTAAATTCGATCAACCGGGAAAAACCATAAGGAATCAAGGGTCCTGAAAGAACACTTAAAAACAGGGTTTAATCAACACCTAACAATATAAATAAAACGATTCCGAAATCCTGATTTGCCTCCCCCTGAATTCTTTCTCAGAAAATCCTGAATTATTCTGCCATTTAATATTTTATGATTATGTCCTTAGCTCAGCAAAATGAGATAAATTTAAATTTATATGGATAATGATTCACTTAGTATTTTGAAGTCATTATTGAATAGCCAATTGTATTTATTCAAATAGGATGACATCGAATATCAGTTGAAAAGGGGATTCTCATACAATTTTTTGACCCACCCCTCTATCCCCTCCCTTATGCATAAGGGAGGGGAAAGGCCCTATTTATAGGGCCAGGGGAGGGTTAATTACAAAACATTTGAATACGCGATTACTGTTTCTGTAAATAAATGACTTTGATTGGTGAATTGAAAAAATATATATGAATATTTTATCATCAAGCTGAGCAAGGGACACAATTATATTAAAATATTTCATTTCAAAATTTCTAAAATAGAATACTACTGTCTAAAATAGTAGACAATCCTTTCCAGGTTTTACTCAAATCTGACGTACTCTATCCCATTAATATTTAATAATTTATCCTGACCCAAATACTCTGGCATTGTATTTGGCATATACTATGTGAAAGCCAATAGAAATTTCACATAAATGTCTGAATTAAGGAGGTCATAATGGATAAGAAGTTAACTCGCACTCGCAAATCCCGGACGAAACAATTTATGTTTCTGATATTTGTTGGCTTCTTCTATCTGGTACCTTCACTGATGGCTCAGTCCGATTTTCGTAAGGAGAGTGCTTTCAGCGACGGCGAGTGGTTGAAATACAAGGTAAAATGGGGAATATTTCGTCTGGGTACGCTGGAGATTTTCCAGAAAAAAGTACAGGATATCCCCGGTACCATTTATCAGGTGGAGATGCATGCCCGATCCGCAAATCTGCCCTTCATCAATGTTTTCTTCATCAATGAAGGTATGCTAAATCCTTACCGGCCCACCCTGCGTCATTTTACACTTACTTCAGGCAGGGAGAAAGAGCGCGTTTCTACCTATATCTATAATCCCGAACAGAATATGATCCTTCTGGAGACGCAGGATCATCAGCAAATTGTCCGCAAGGACAGCCTCTTCTATGAGGATGGTATATATGATGCCCTGGGTATGTTTATGATGATGCGGTGTCTTTCGAGCTCCGGATTCAATATCACTCTCAAAAATATTGTGGAATTTCAGCTGTGCCAGACCCGTCTGAATTTTACCGGTCAGCGGGGAATGATTAAAGTAGGTGCGCTCCCCGAACCGATTGTTGCTGTGAAATTTGAGGGTAAAGCGGAGTGGGTCGGCAAATCCTGGGCCGGGGTTTCCGGTCCATTTCGAGGCTGGATCAGTGCGGATCCCGCAGCAGTGCCGGTGAAAGTGAGCATCAACATATTTTTGGGATCGATCACTCTGGAATTAGAGGATTTCTCACGATCTGACTGGCCAAATGATATCAATAGGGACTCAGTGGCAAAAAAATAATGAGGGAATCATCATGAAAGCATTTGTCACCGGGGGAACCGGTTTTATCGGAAGTCATCTTGTATATCGACTGCTAAAGGAAAATATCCAGGTAAAACTTTTATGCCGTTCCGTTTCTCTGGCCAGTCAATTATTTGGAAACCGGGTTAGGCTCTGTGAGGGCGATCTACTTGACAATAACCTGATTAAAAAGGCCATGCGAGGGTATCCAGTCATTTTTCATCTGGCCGGATATGCGCGAAACTGGGCAAAAAATCCGGCAACCTTTTTTGACGTCAATGTAACCGGAACCAGAAATATCCTGGAAGCTGCATGGGGAACGCGGGCCCGGAAAATAGTGGTTACCTCCACCTCACTTACCCTTCCTCCTGCTCCAAATCATGCGCCGGTTGACGAATCAGCCCCGCCCCTTTCCTGGTCTTATAGTAATTACCAGGCCAGCAAAATCCAGATGGAAAAATTGGTGGATTCCTATACAGAAGCAGGCTTACCGGTGGTCATGGTCAATCCTACCCGGGTATTTGGACCGGGCTTGTTAAGTGAAGGAAATTCAGTGACCCGGATGATTCAACAGTATTTGAAGGGTCAGTGGCGGATGATTCCGGGAAACGGCGAAACCATAGGAAACTATGGGTTTGTGAAAGATGTTGTAGAGGGCTTTCTGGCAGCTTCCCATGCCGGACGACCAGGTGAACGGTATGTTCTGGGTGGTGAAAATCTGTCCTTCAATCAGTTCTTTGAATGCCTCTCCCGGATCAGTGGAATCAAACGTCGTATGGTTTATGTTCCCAAAGGGATGGCACTCTCCCTGGCTACATTTTTTAAAATGCTTGCAAAAATCACCGGAATGTATCCGCTCATCACCCCGGAATGGGTCCAAACCTTTCTGGATCATTGGGCGGTTTCCTCCAATAAAGCAATTCGGGAACTGGGATATGCCATAACTCCCTTTCCCAAGGCCATCCGGCAAACATTACAATGGTTATCAGGTTTGGATCAAAAAGGAAAGGTCGTGAAATATGAAGAGCATCAGTATGTATCTGAATCCTGAACAAATGGTTCACAGAAATGAAATAAAACCTACCACAATCCTGTTACTGGCCGCGATACTGCCTG
>Ga0315555_1000815_pt1 | contig 22443 bp, 17 predicted proteins | sample SalMarSW160380MG_FD_202113 | JGI IMG/M metagenome (GOLD analysis project Ga0315555, IMG submission 202113) | Salt marsh sediment microbial communities from the Plum Island Ecosystem LTER, Massachusetts, United States - Salt Marsh Sediment SW1603-80 ... | reverse complement strand
GCTGCATCTTCTCCTCCGAGACTCGCATCGGCGCCTGATCTTCGTCCACGTTGAAGCCAGTGGCGATCACGGTAACCATTACCCTGTCGCCCATGGAGTCGTCGGTGACGAAACCGAAGATCACCTCGGAATCGTTCCCGGCCTGCTCGGTGATGTGGGTGACCGCCGCCTGCAGCTCGAGCATGCCGACGCTGGCCCCCGCGGTGATGTTGATCAGCAGCCCCTGGGCGCCTTCGATGCTCAGATTGTCCAGCAGCGGGCTGGAGATTGCCGCGTCGGCGGCCTGGACCGCACGATCCTCGCCCTCACCGATGCCGATGCCCATCAGCGCATCGCCGCCGTTGCGCATCACGCTTTTCACGTCGGCGAAGTCCACGTTGACGTAACCCTCGGTGTTGATGATGTCGCTGATCCCCTTGGTCGCCTGGTAGAGGACATTGTCCGCCATGCGGAAGCTGTCGAGCAGGGTGGTGTTCTTGTCCGCGATCTTGATCAGCTTGTCGTTGGGAATCACGATCAGGGTATCGACGCAGAGTTTCAGCTCAGAGATGCCCTCGATGGAACGCAGGGTGCGCCGTTTCCCTTCGAAGGTGAAGGGCTTCGTGACGATACCGACGGTGAGGATGCCGAGATCGCGTGCGACCTGGGCGATCACCGGCGCTCCGCCTGTCCCGGTGCCGCCGCCCATGCCGGCCGTGACGAACACCATGTCGGTGTCCTCGAGAAGCTGCTTGATCTCCTGGCTGTCCTCCTCGGCGGACTCGCGCCCGATCTCGGGGTCGCCGCCGGCGCCGAGTCCCCTTGTCAACTCGCGTCCGATCTGGATCTTGCGTTGCGCGCTGCTTTTGTCGAGCGCCTGCATATCGGTGTTGATCGCGACGAATTCGACGCCTGTGAGCTGGCTGCGGATCATGTTCTCGACCGCGTTCGATCCGGCGCCACCGATGCCGAGTACTTTCAGCCGTGCCCGCTGTTCCTCCTGGAACCCGAAGCGCAGCGCGTTATCCTGTTTCTTGCCGCCCATAGATTCATCCTCCTTCTCATCCTCTTTCTGCTCATCCGCCTCCTCACCCTCGGACGGTTCTTCCGGACCGAGATCCGGGGGCGTCAGCCGGTCGAGAGGTGCATCGCTGCGGCTTATGGGTATCTCCGTTTCTTCGTCACGGGCGCTCGGGGCACCCGAAAAATCCAGCACTCCGGAATCGCCGAAATCAACCGGCGCCTTAAACGAATCCTCCTCTCGCATCATCTCCTCGACAAGACGGGAGTAGGTCTCCGGGGTGTCCGAATGCACATCCGGCATCCGCTCCTCGATTGCGAAGCGCAATTTCTCCTGGCTGTCTTCCGGGAGATCGTCTTGCTCACCGAACGCGGATTGATGCGCGCTGCCGGTGGAACTGTCCACGATCTCCCTCACCGTACGCGGACGTTTCGGCAGCTCCTCCTCACCGCCGGGAGCGTCCGGGTCTAAAAAAATTCGTCGAACCATGCCTTCATCCTCCTGAGTATTTTCGAGAAAACTCTTGACTCATCGCCTTTCAGAGTGTCGAGGTGCTCGCTGGCCACCGTCCCGTAGAGCACGAGGCCGACACCCGTGGAAAAAATCGGATTCCTCGCGGATTCCATCAGTCCGCCGAGCCCGGTGGGGTAACCCACCTTGACCGGGATATCGAAAATCTGTTCAGCGAGTTCCGCAGCGCCTTCGATCTGGGATGCACCGCCGGTAAGCACGATGCCGCTGGTCAACATGTCCCAGGCGCCGCCCTTTCGGATTTCCGCCATTGACAGCTCGAAGATTTCTTCCATGCGCGGCTGGATGATCTCAGCAATCAGCTTGCGGGAGACACGTCGTGCGGCGCGCCCGCCGATGCCCGGGATCTCCACCTCCTGGGCTTCATCGAGAGTCGGCAGGTAGCAGTGCCCCTGCTCGACCTTGATCCGCTCGGCGTGTTCGAAAGGGGTGCGAAGGCCGAGGCCGAGGTCCTTGGTGACGTTTTCTCCGCCGAGGCCGATGACCGAGGTCTGTCGGATTGCGCCCTCGTGGAAAATCGCGATGTCGGTCGTTCCGCCGCCGAGGTCGATGAGGCCGACGCCCAGCTCCTTCTCATCCGGGGTGAGCACGGCGTAGCTTGACGCGAGCGGCTCCAGCACCAGGTCGCGCACCTCCATTCCGGCCCGTTCGACGCAGCGGTAGATGTTCTGAGCGCTCGCCACCGCGCCGGTGATGATGTGGACATCCGCCTCGAGGCGGACACCCGCCATGCCAATCGGCTCCTTGATATGTTTCTGGTCGTCAACAGCGAACTCCTGGGGCAGCACGTGAAGCACCTCGCGATCCATCGGGAGGTTGACCGCCTTGGCCGCTTCGATCACCCGGTCCACATCCGCCTGGGTAATCTCTCCCGTCCTGTCGCGAGATGAGGAACGGCTGATTGCGATTACGCCCTTGCTGTTAATCGAGCGGATGTGATCCCCCGCGATTCCCGCGATGACGCCGGTGATCTGCACCCCTGCCATCCGCTCCGCTTCCTCGACGCTGCGTTTGATCGCCTCGACGGTCTTATCGATGTTGATCACTACCCCGCGCTGCATTCCCTGCGCTGCGCAGAGGCCGACGCCGACGACGTTCGGCGTGCCGGTGTCGTCCACCTCCGCAATGATGGTTGTGACCTTCGTCGTTCCCAAGTCAAGCCCAACAAGCATATCACGTGACGCCATTGCGTCGTCCTCCTGAAACCGTTCGCAGCGGCGATGTCGCCGCGGAACGGATTATGATCTCCGCCTGACGATCAGGAATCCCGGGAACCGGAGATCCAGCGTCCGGTTCGAACGATCCTCCTGATTCTGCTGCCCGAGGTACGCGTCCAGCGCAGCGACCTGAGCACCGATGGCGTGCGTGCCGAGCCGGACCCGCCACCCGTTGACGCCCTCAACCCACTCGACGCCCGCCGGATTCACATGCACTTCGCTCAACCAGGATTGCACTCTCGGTTCCCGCTCCGCCTTCCGTATCCAGGCCAGCGCGTACACCAGGTTTTCGTCGCGAAGAGTGTCCCCGACCGCCAGCGAAATGCGAGAGCCGGTGATCACCGGAACATCCACGGGCCAACCCGGAGCAGGCGGCGCAAGCACGACGCCCTGCCCGTCGATTCCCGTTAAACCGGTTCTCGCGGAAATCACCGCAAGCTCCCGCCGTTCCGTCACTCTCACTTCCAAGGTTCCAGGCAGACGCCTGAGCAGTTCCGCGCGCTGCACCCGTGGATGGGACCTGATCCGTCCCGCGAGGGCGAACAGATCGAGTTCGAGCATTGGCTTTCCCTGGATATCGCCAAGCCGCGCAAGCAGGGTGTCCCCGGGAATGCTCAACGCGCCCCTAAGCTCTACGTTGCGGACTACAAAAATGTTGTCGAGCTGCCGCCTCGCCCATTCACGCGCTTGCGTTACGACCCCCGGCTGCTGATCGCTTCGGTCCGTTTTCCCCTCAGCGGCGGCAACCGTTGTGTCGGCGCTCGCGGAATCCTCTGCGGAATCCGGAGCGGCGCGCAAACCCTGCGGATCCGATGCGATTTTTCGCACGCTGTCAACAGGTACGGCCCGGCCATAGGGCAGCGTCAACCGTTCACCTAGGTCGAGGCTGATCCACGCCCAACGAACGGCGAGTCCGAGCAGCAGCAGCACCAGGATCTTGCGCCCGATCTTGCGTTTTCTGGGAGCGCCTCCCGGACGGCTTCGGGATTGCTGCACCGCGGCCACCATCTTGCCCTTGCGTTTGCGAATGACCTTACGCGTTGCCATCCGCCGCCTCGCTGAAACCGATCAACTTCACCTCGCGCTCCAGTTCGACTCCAAACCGTTCGCGCACCGCGGAAGCGACCATGTCCATCAATTCAACCACTTCGAGGGCAGTCGCTCCACCCTTATTGAGAATGAACCCCGCGTGTTTTTCGCTGACCTGGGCACGGCCATGCCGTTTCCCCTTGAAGCCAACCTCTTCGATCAACGCCCCGGCGTAGTATCCCGGCGGACGTTTGAACACGCTTCCGCAGGAGGGATACTCGAGCGGTTGTTTTTCCGCACGCAGCTCGAGGATGTCCTTCACCCGGCCGTCGAGCACCGTTGAATCCTCCTCGGTAAACTCAAACGAAGCTGATGTGAGGATCACATCTTCAAGCTCGGGCGCCCTGCGGTACTCGAAATGGATCTGATCGCGGCTGATGGAAACAGGCCGGCCATCCCTGAGAAAACCGTGCACCTCTCGCACAGTCATCTCGATCTCCTGCCCGAAAGCTCCGGCGTTCATCCTCAGGGCTCCTCCCACGCTGCCCGGAATCCCCGCCATCAGTTCCATCCCCGCCAGCCCCCGGCGCACTGTTTCCCGGATGAGATCGAGCAACTCGGTTCCGGTGAACACGGTGGCGTTCGTCCCGGAAAAATCCCAACCGGAGAGGTTCTGTCCGATGTGGAGGACGACGCCGTCCCAACCCTCGTCAGAGATCAGGACGTTGCTCCCCCCGCCGAGCACGAACAGTTTTTCGCCGGAGAAACTGACCGCCTTGAGCACTTCGCCAACCGCCTCTTCCGTTTTCGGTTCGACCCAGATCGCCGCGGGACCTCCGATGCGATATGAGGTGTGGGGCGCGAGGACGTGCCCCGATTCCACCGCCGTATCGGGAAGCGAGCGCAACTCCTGTTCGAAGGCCGAACGGTTCACTTCATCCCCCTGCGCCGCAGACGCGCGAGCAACTCATCCGAGGTTTTGTAGATGTCTCCCGCACCGAGTGTGATCACCAGTTCACTGCCTTCGAGGATTTTCTCCAGCTCAACGGCGAGATCGCTTCGGTTCGGGATGTAATGCACAGCTTTGTGGCCGAATTCAATCGCATCGTCGGCGATCGATTTGGCGCTGACTCCGACGATGGGCTTCTCCCTCGCCGGATAGATGTCCGTGATAAACACTTCATCCGCCTCGAGCAGCTCCTGGGCGAACTGCCGTCCGAAGGCGCGAGTGCGGCTGAAGAGATGCGGCTGGAAAACCGCGATTACCTTGCGGTCATGGGCTCGCCGCGCCGCAGCAAGCGTGGCGCGAACCTCCGTGGGGTGGTGGGCGTAGTCGTCCACCACGAGAACACCGTTTTCCTCACCGCGCACTTCAAACCGGCGCCGGACGCCGGAGAAGGCCTTCAGCGCTTTTGCTGCGTCTGCGAAGGAGATGTCGAATTCACGAGCCACCGCAATGGCTGCTAGCGCGTTGCGCAGATTGTGAATTCCGGTGATCGGGAGCTCCAGGCGCCCCAATTCCTGTTCGCCGGCCATCACCGTGCAGCCCGCCGTCGCCTCCACTTCGACGTCCACCGCTCTCAGATCCGCCTGCGGACTCATGCCGTAGGTGATGATCGGGCGCTCGAGTTTAGGAAGCAGGCTGACCAGACCGGGATCATCGATGCAGACGATTACCGCACCGTAGAAGGGGACGGAATTCGCGTAGTGGACAAAGGCCTCTTTCAAATCCTCGAGCGTGCCGTAAGTGTCAAGGTGCTCCGCCTCGACGTTCGTGATCACCGCAAGGATCGGGGTCAGTTTGAGGAAGCTCCTGTCGAACTCGTCCGCTTCGGCGACGAGCAGCTCCCCTTCCCCCAGCCTCGCATTCGTCCCCAGCCCCCGCACGACGCCTCCCACAATCACCGTGGGATCGAGCCCGGCGCCGGTAAGCACCGTGCCGACCATGGACGTCGTGGTCGTCTTGCCGTGCGTTCCCGCCACGGCGATTCCGCGCTTGATGCGCATCAACTCCGCGAGCATCTCCGCGCGGCGGATCACCGGAATCCCCTGTTTTCGAGCCTCGATCAGCTCAGGATTGTCCTGGGCCACCGCACTCGAGTACACCACGGCTTTCGCGGTACCGATGTTCTCCGCGCGGTGTCCCACCTGCACCGACACGCCGATTTCCGCGAGGCGATCGGTGACGGGCGACGCGACGAGATCGGAGCCGGTGACGGTGAATCCCTGGCGCACCAGGATTTCCGCCAGGCCGCTCATCCCGATTCCGCCGATGCCGACGAAATGGATGCTCCCGATCTTGCGCCGCAGATGGTTCATCGTTTCCCTCCGGAAATCGCCTGGACAGGCCGTTTCGACTGATAGCGGGAGATGTTGAGCACGATGCCCAGGGCGGCGAGGGTCATCATCAGCGACGTGCCACCGTAGCTGATCAGCGGCAGCGGCAGTCCCGTGGAGGGAAGCAGGCCGACGGCGATGCTCATGTTGACGAGCGCGTAAAGACCGACGGTGAACGTGATACCCGCCGCGAGATAGCTGCCGAAGGGATCCTGGCAACGCGAAGCGATCCGGAACCCGCGAAGAATCAGCACAAGGAACAGGACGAGCAGTCCGACCGTCCCGATCAATCCCCACTCCTCCCCAACGATTGAGTAGATGAAGTCCGTATGCGCATCAGGGAGGAAGAACAGTTTCTGACGGCTGCCGCCGGGACCAACGCCGAAAATCCCTCCGCGGCCGAGACCGATCCAGGATTGCAGGCTCTGGTAATTCGCGTTCGCGGGATCCTTGAACGGCGCGAGAAAGGCGAGGATCCGTTCGCGCTTGTAATCGGAGACCCAGACCGCGATGAAGGCAATCAGCGAGAGCGGCGTGAGGATCATCGCCATGTGGGAAAGCCTCACCCCAGCGAGATACTGCACGACGAGCGCAGTGACGACCAACAGCGCCGCCGTGGAAAAGTCCGGCTGGAGCAGGATCAGTGCGGCCATCGCGCCGGTTACACTCAACGGAACGACGACGCCGTCCACCATTCGTTCCATCAGCTGGCCCTTGCGTGTGGCCCAGGCGGCGACGAAGAGCACCGCCGCGTACCTTGCGATCTCCGAGGGCTGGAAGCGGATCGGTCCGAGGGTCAACCAGCGAGTCGCCCCCTTGCTGGTGACCGCATGGCTGCTGACGAAGAGCATCATCAGCAACACTCCGGCCACCGCCACCCCGGGCCAAGCGAGGCGGTTCCAGACGCGATAGGGAACGTGCGCGGTGATCATCAGCAGCAGGAAACCGAGCAGCGCGCGCGAAAGCTGGTTGAGAAACATCGTGTGCGGACTCCCGTACAGCGTCATGCTGCGTTCGCTGCCAGCCGAATAGACGGTGATCACGCCGATCACGGTCAGAGCCGCGATGATCATCAGCAGACCGTGATCCATACTCATCTCGCGCTGCGAGGGTGTCTTTCCCTTCCCGTTCATTTCCCGAGCACCTCCCCGACGAGTGAGCGAAAACGTTCCCCACGCTGCTCAAAATCCCGGAACTGGTCAAAGCTCGCGCATCCCGGAGAAAGCAATACCGTGACGCCGGCATCAGCCTCCGCCGCCGCGAGCTCCACCGCCGCTTCCAGAGTGCCGCATCGCTGAGGCGGAACGAGATCCCCAAGCTCACGTTCGATCCGGTCCGCGCCTTCCCCGATGGTCAGCAGCCGGGTTACCTTTTCCGCAATCAGGCCGCGCAGAGGTTCGTACGGCGCTCCCTTGTCCTGCCCGCCCGCGATCAGCCAAACAGGCGCCGGGACAGCCTCCAAGGCGACACGAACGCTATCTACATTTGTCGCCTTGCTGTCGTTCACCCAAGTCCTTCCATTCCTCCCGACGACCTCCAGGCGGTGCGGAACTCCCGGGAAGCTCTTCAGTCCGCTTGCGATTTCATCTACGGAAAGCATCAGCACACGGCACGCCGCGGCGGCGCAAAGGGCATTGGCGGCGTTGTGCAAGCCGGGGACCGGCAATTCCTCGAGCGCGATCACCCGTTCGCGCTGCCCGTTCATCTTCAGCCAGAGCGCTCCGTCCTCCAACCCGGCGCCACCTTCCGGGCAGGACGCAAGGCTCACCGGCACTTTCTGGGGCCGGACAGAGGTGGAAATCTGGGCGACCAATGGATCCTCCTCAGGAAGCACAACCCAATCCGATTGATCCTGGTTCATCCAAATCCGGGCTTTCGCGCGCGCATAACCTTCAAGATCTCCGTGACGGGTGAGGTGGTCCGGGGAGATATTGGTCAGCACACTGATGTGCGGCCGGAAGCTGAGAATGGTTTCGAGCTGGTAGGAGGACACCTCGACGATGGCATGCGTTGCCCCGGGGCGTTCCCACACGAGGTCGCTGAACGCGTAGCCGACGTTCCCGCAGGCCACAGCATCCAATCCCGCCTGACGGAGCAGGTGTTCGATCCAGAGGGTGGTGGTCGTCTTACCGTTGCTGCCGGTGACCGCGACCAGGGTGCCAACGTAGAGCCAGCTCGCCAACTCGATTTCGCTGACCACCGGGCGTCCGGCTTCCATCAACCGCTTGATCACGGGAATGCCGGGAGACACGCCTGGACTGATCACCGCGACGTCCGGCATTGGAAAATCGCGGAGAGCGTGGCCGCCGGTTTCATGGATAACGCCGAGTTCGTCAAGCTGCTCCATCTGCAGACGTACCTGACTGGCGGGACGCGCCTCACTCACGTACACGTTCGCCCCGGCAGTGTGAAGCAGCCGCGCAGCGGCGATGCCGCTGCGTCCCATCCCGAGCACGAGGACAGGCTTTCCCCTGAGTTCATCCGCCGACCGGAACGCGTTCATCGAATACCTCCACTCACACCACGGAGATCCCGCAACGCTTTCACAACTTCGTCGAGTCCCGTCAGACGCGACCCTTTTACTACCACACCTGCGCCGGTCTCGAGTTCTTTATCGATCCGATCCGCGAGACTCTCGATCTTCTCTTCCTTCACTTCGAAGACTCCATCGTGATGGGCCGCTTTCGCTTCGCCCGCCGCCCACGCCATCCTGCGACCGACGAAAAAGACCACATCGATCGAGGAGAGGGCGTCCAACCGGCCGATCCTGCCGTGCTCCTCCTGCTCCCATTCACCCAACTCGAGGATGTCGCCGAGCACCGCAATGCGCTTTCCGGGACGATGCGCAAGAGTCTCCAGGGCGGCTGAGATCGAAGCCACATTGGCGTTGTAACTGTCGTCCAGCAGCTCGATTCCATCGCCGAGATCGAGAATCCGTCCCCGCCCCTCCAGGGGCTCAACCGCGCCGATCGCTGCGATCGCCAGCGCCGGATCGCATCCCATCTCCATCGCCGCGGTAAAGGCTGCGAGCGCAGCAGTTGCCCACTGGCTCCCCGGCAACCGCAGTTTCACTCGATGACCATCCACCTCGACGGTGCATCGCGACCAGAGATCCTGATCGATCACGCGTCCCTGGTAGATCGAACTCGTCCACGAGGCATTAGCCTCGCGAAGGGTGTACCCGACTTTTCGAGGTACTTTTCTCGATTCCTGGACAACTTTCGGATCGTCCAGGTTCACCAACGCGAGGCCGTCGTTGGCACCGAGAAAATCGAACAGCTCCCCTTTCGCCATCTGCAGCTTCGCATAACCACCGAACTCGCCTACGTGAGCATCGGCGATGTTCGTAATCATACCCACCTCGGGGTGGCCGATCTCGCAAAGGTCCGCAATCTCGCCGACATGATTGGCACCCATTTCGAGGACGACATACGTTTCGTCGCCCTCCAGGTTGAGCAGGGTAAGCGGCAGCCCGATGTGGTTGTTGTAATTGCCTCGTGAGGCAGCCGTGGTGCCCGCTGTTTCGAGTGCGGCGGCGACCAACTCTTTCGTCGTCGTCTTGCCGTTGCTCCCCGTAATCGCGAGCACCTGTGAGCCAATGCTCCGGCGCACTTCGCGCGCGAGGTTCTGCAACCCCCGCAGAGTGTCGTTCATCACGAAATGAACGCGCTGCTTCACCGTCTCTGCGTGTGCATCCGCCCAGCGGCGCTGGACGGCAACGATGTTCGCCCCGCCGCCGATCGCCTGCTCGACAAAATCCTGACCGTTTCCCTTCGATCCCGGCAGCGCCCAGAAAAGCCAGCCGCTCTCGACCGTGCGGGAATCGATGGTCAAGCGGGGCAGCCACTCATCCCACTGGCCCCTGACTTCGATTTCCGCCCGCTCGAGCATTTCGCGGCTGATCAGCATGGCGCCTCCGCGCGGAGCTTCAGAACCTCTTCCCTGTCGTCAAAAGGATGTTGAACACCCTCGATTTCCTGGTAGGTTTCGTGTCCTTTTCCAGCCACGAGCACGACATCGCCTTCCGTGGCGATTTCCAGCGCGTGGGCGATCGCCTTTCGCCGGTCTACAATCGATTCGACGTTGTCGCCTTCAGCACCCTGGAGGATCTGCTCGAGGATGGCTTCCGGTTTTTCGCTGCGCGGGTTGTCGCAGGTGACGATGACATGATCCGCGTGTTTCGCCGCGACGAAACCCATCAGCGGCCGTTTCGATTTGTCACGATCTCCGCCCGCGCCGAAGACGGCGATCAGTTTTCCGCGGGTCGTCGAGCGGAGCGCCAGCAATACGCGTTCGAGCGCCGTAGGGGTGTGTGCATAATCGATTACCGCCGTCACACCGCCTTCGAGCAGCAGTCGCTCCATCCGCCCGCGCACCTGCGGCGCAACGGCGACACCTTCTGAGATCTTTCCGGGAGCGATACCAAGCATCAGTGCAGTCGCCGCCGCCGCCAGGACGTTCTCGGCGTTGAACCGTCCCACGTAAGGCGCCGTGACCTCGAAAAATCCCTCGAGGTAAGTCACCTGCAGCGTGATTCCCTGGGAGTCTTCGTGGATGAGCTTGCCCATGACATCCGCGTGCTGCTGAAGCGAGTAGCGGACGCAGCGAGCGGAAATCCCCTGCAACATCCGATCTCCATAGGGATCGTCGGCGTTCGAGATGGCGGGAACGGGTCCGGGCAGGTCCTTGAAAAAACTTTTTTTTGCGAGGAAATACTCCTCCATCGTGCCATGCAGGTCGAGATGATCCTGGGAGAGATTGGTGAACAACCCGGCGTTCCACGTGAACCCTTCAACCCGTTTCATCGGGACCGCGATGCTGGTCACTTCCATCGCAACGTGCGTCGCGCCGGCGTCCTCCATGCCGGCGATCAAAGCCAGCAGGTCGGGCGCCTCGGGGGTGGTTCGTGCGAGCGGTTCCTCCCTGCCGTCGAATTCCCAGCCGGTCGTACCGATCCGGCCGCAACTCCCGCCAGCCGTGTTGATGATCGATTGCAGGATATGAGTGGTGGTCGTTTTTCCGTTTGTTCCGGTGACGCCGATGACTTTCACGCGCGACGTCGGATCGCCGTACAACGCGTGCGACGCGAATGCCATCCCTGCGCGGTCATCGAACACCCGAATGACCGGCACACCGGGATCGCGGGTGGGATAAGAGGTAAGAACCGCCGCGGCCCCCGAACGCACCGCGTCGTCTACGTAGCGGTTGCCGTCGACATGCTCGCCGCGCAGCGCGCAAAAGAGGTCTCCGCGCTGCACCCGCCGGGAGTCATAACGCGGCAGATACACTTCCGCCGAGTCATCGCCCGCCAGTTGTGCTCCGGGGATATGCGCAAGGAGTTCGCGAAGCGTCATGAGGAGACCCCCGTGCCCGGTTCCGCGGTGAGCGTGCAGACAGATCCCTGGGTCGCCAGTTCCCCCGGCCTGATTGACTGACGTGTGACACTCCCGGAGCCCTGAACTCGAACCCGTAGACCGCTGCGCGTCATCTCGGCAACGGCTTGACGGAGCGCCATGCCCCGGACGTCGGGAACGCGGATTCGCTCGGCTTTGCGGCTGTCCGTCTGCGAGAGCGTCAACTCCACGGATGTACCCTTTGTGACATCCACCCCGGCCGGGATCGACTGCCCCGAAACGAATCCACGCTCACCGTCAAAGGCGGCGCGCAGCCCGAGAGACGACAGACGCACGGCGGCCTCATCACGCGACAGGGAGAGCAGCGAAGGCACCGGGATCCTGTCCTTTTTCTCTGCCAATTGTCTCGGATCTAGCTCTTCCCCTTCGAGATCGGGCTCCTGCCGTGGAACGACGACAAGCAGGCGCTCGATCACGTCGCGGAAAACAGGGGCTGCGATTGTGCCGCCGTAATGGTCTCCACGCGGATCGTCGATCACGACGACGGCGAGCAACTCCGGTTTTTCCGCGGGGACGAAGCCCGCGAAAGAGCTGACGTAGCGATCCTGGAAATAAGTGTTGTGTTCGAGATCGACCTTCTGCGCCGTTCCCGTCTTGCCAGCGACACTGAGTCCCTCGATGATCGCGTCACGGCCGGTTCCCAGTTCGACGGCGTCCGTGAGCAGCCGCCGCATCGTGCGGGCGGTCGACGGACTGAGGACGCGCCGCACGCGCACCGGTTCGCGCAACTCGATCCTCCCCTGCCGGTCGGTGACCGAAAGGACCAACATCGGTTTCATCACCCAGCCGTCATTGGCGATCGCGCCGTAGGCCATCGCGAGCTGCAGCGCGGTCACCGCGATCCCGTGGCCCATCGCCATATTCGCCTGGGACACTCCGGACCATTCACTAGGGGTCGGGAGGATCCCCCGAACCTCGCCGGGGAGTTCGATCCCGGTCTCCTGTCCGAATCCGAAGTCGCGCATAATCGTGTAGAACGTCCTCGGGCTGAGGCGGCCGGCGAGCTTTGCGGTGCCGATGTTTGACGATTTTGACAACACCTGGCGAGCGGTCAGCCAGCCGTTGCGGTGGGTGTCGCGAATGGTGCGGTCCCATGTGCGCCAAGATCCGTTCTCACACCATATCAGCTCATCGATATCGGCGATGTCCATCTCGAGCACACCGGCGAAGGCGACGACCTTGAACGTGCTCCCCGGCTCAAAGATGTCGGTGATAGCCCGGTTCTTGCGGTGCGAGGCGTCCACAGCTCCCGGATCGTTGGGATCGAAACGCGGCGACGATGCGATGGCCAGGATTTCGCCGGTGGCCGGGCGTGTGACCACAATCATCCCGCCCGCGGCGTGGTGCTCCTTGACCGCCTGGTCAAGTTCTTCCTCGGCGATCGCCTGGGCGTTGATGTCAATGGAGAGGACGACCTTTCCACCGTCGAGCGCCGCTTGGCGCGGGTACTTGGGATCGGCGATTTCACGCCGCCAGGCGTCCTTCTGCAGCACCTCCCACCCCGGTTTGCCGGAGAGGATTTTGTCGAACTGCAATTCGATGCCGCCCGAGCCTACGTTGTCCACGTTGACGAAACCGATCACCTGTCCCCCGGTGCCGCCGAAGGGATAGCGGCGCAGGGTCGAGCGTTGCAGGCCGATCTCACGGCGCCCGAGACCTCGGATCAGATCCGCGTCGTGGGGATCAACCTTGCGATCCACCCAGACAAAGGGAGACTTCCTCCCAAGCGTCGAGCGCACCGAGGCGGCGTCGATATGCAGGATGTCCGCAAGCTGGCGGGAAAGTCTTTCCGCATCCTCAACTCCCGAAGGACGCACACCTACTGACCAGTAGTTGGGGAGATTGACCACCAGCGCGTTTCCACGCCGGTCGAACACTCCTCCCCGCTCGGGTTCGATGGGGCGGCGGTTTGTGTACTGTTCATTCGCGCGCTCGACGTAGGCGGCGTGATGAATCACCTGCAGATCGATGAGGCGCATGACGGTGAGGCCAGCGAGAAGCAACATGCCGATGAAAATCACGAAGAGACGCCCACGGGAGAGCGGCTGTGGGGGACCCGGCAGCGGGTTGATCCAGGGTCGTCTGTTCATTGGCCGGCCTCCACAATAGCCAGTGACGGCGGCGGCGGATCGACCTGCTCAGGGACACGTTTCGTTGCCGTGGACGACCAGGTCGGCGGCACATCCTCCGCCTTCACCTTTACGAGCAGGAGACGGGGAATCCGGCGCGGGTAAATCATCCCCATCTTCATCGCTTTTGATTCGATTGAGGAGAGCGATGTCAACGAAGCTTTCTGCCCTCGCAGATCACGTACCTCGCTGCCGAGGTTCGCAGCGCTCCGCTTCAGCTGTTGTATATCCTTGCCGTAGCGCACTCGCAGCACACCGAGATAGACATTTCCCACAGACAATCCCACGAGCAGCGTAAGAATCACCACCAGCACTCCACGGTGGGATCGATAGGGGCGCACCGGTTTGAAACCGGCTGTACGCGATGCGGTCATGCCAGCCTCTCCGCCACTCTCATCCGAACGCTGCGCGCGCGTGGATTGAGCGCCACTTCGTTATTGGACGCTTTCATTGCTTTGCGGAACACCGCCCGCATCCTCACCGGGGACGCCGCCCTCAGCTCGACCGGAATCCCCCGCTGCTCCACCGCTTCTCCGGACTCGCGTCGGAGGAGTCTTTTCACACGGCGATCCTCGAGGCTGTGATAGGCGAGCGTGACAAGCCGGCCACCCGGAGCGAGCAGTTCGACGGCCGCTTCCAGACCCTCTTCAATCGCCGCCAACTCCCCGTTGACCTCGATTCGAATCGCCTGAAAAACCTGCGCGAGCAGCTTGACATCCCGGCGTGATCCGGGTGCAACAGCGGCCGCCAAGGCGGCGGTCGTCCACAGGGGGCGCGCCTCGATAATTCGCCGCGCGATCTTTCGCGGCGACGACAGCTCTCCATACTCACGCAGCACCGTTGTCAGATCGTCTAGAGTCGATTCGTTCACCACCTGCGCAGCGCTGCGCTCGAGGGAACGGTCCATGCGCATGTCCAGCGGACCGTCCACCTGAAAGGAAAAACCACGATCGGGATCGTCGATCTGGTGGCTGGACACTCCGAAATCAAACAGCACGCCGAAGTAGGAAGCCCGCCGGGCGATTTCTTTCAGCCTTCCGATGTCACGGAAATTTCCGGCGATGATCGAGACACGCGGTTCGTGCTCGAAGCGTGTGTGAAGCGCCTCCCGTGCCTGCTGATCGCGGTCGAGGGCGACAACCCGTCCGCGCCCGTCGAGCCGATCGAGAATCGCCGCCGTGTGCCCCCCACCACCCGCGGTTGCATCGAGATAGAGTCCCGAAGGATTCACCACCAACGCCTCCGCTACCTCGTGAACCATCACCGGCATGTGAGGTCGGTAGTTCACGTCTCACTCACATGTGTCCGGGGTCGGTGTAAGAATTGAATTTGTCCAGGAGCTCCCCGGCGCGCTGCAGCATCACGTTCTCACCTGCCCAGCGGTCCGCACGCCAGATCTCGAAATGGGTGCCCGCACCCACCAGGACGAGATCCACCTTTCCCTCCTCCGGCGAGATGCCGAGCGCCTTGCGGGTCTGCGGGGAAAGGACGAGGCGGTTCTGCCTGTCAATGGAAGCGGTCTGCGCGAGGCTGTACATCACCGTCAGCAATTCATTCCGCTCGCCTCGCGACAGACCGGACTGTGTGCGGATCTCCTCGATAAAGGAATCCCAAACCGTCTTCGGACGCACGATGAGATGACCATCCGGTTCAGGGGTCACGAGAAATTCACCCGCCAGGATCTCGGGGGGAGCATCGCGACGAAAGGCCGCAGGCATGAAGACCCGGCCCTTCGCGTCCAGAGCGTTGCGGTGGTGCTGGTAGAAAAAGCTCACCCTGTCCTCCCGGGGATCCGATTGTGGGTTCGCAAGTACTCCAATTTGCTCCACTTCGCATCAAACTTGCTCCAAAATACTCCCCCTTTGCATCCGTGTCAACGATTTCTCCGTCTCGGGAGGAAATGATTCATTTGTTCAGTTATCACTTATACTTGCCTTTTATCAAGTAGTTAGAATTCGGGATTTTGTCTCGAGAGGCAGCGGAGGGGTTTTCAGCGCCCGAACCTTTCGCTCCACTTTATTCCTGAGAGTTGTTTCCATGAGATTTGGCGCGAGCGGTGGGTTTTGTTGCGGGTTTTTTCAGAGGGCCGTACATTGCCGCACGATCTGGTGGACGGACGTGAACCGTGAGGAGGGCGTATGCCGCAATCGAGCGGGACGCAGCGGGAGACCTGGGGGAGTAAACTCGGCTTCATTCTCGCCGCGGCCGGCAGCGCCATCGGTTTAGGCAACATCTGGCGCTTTCCGTACGTCCTCGGCGAGTCCGGCGGGTTCGCATTCCTGCTTGTTTACATCATCAGCGTGATAATCATCGGCTTACCGATCATGGGCGCCGAGATGGTGATCGGCCGAGGGAGCGGCCTGAATCCCGTCGGTGCCTTTCGCAAACTGGCTCCGAAGAAACTCTGGTGGTTGGTCGGGGGCGCCGGCGTATTAACCGGCGTAATCATCCTCTCCTACTATTCCGTAGTCGCCGGTTGGGCATTGGCCTACCTGTTGAAATCCGCGTTCGGTTTCATCGCGAAGATGGCAAACGCAGGTGAGGCGAGTGCGGCGTTTGACGCATTCACCGCCAACAGTCCACTCGTCGTGATGTACCACCTCATCTTCATGGGCCTCTGCCTGCTAGTTGTCAGCCAGGGCGTGCAGGGTGGGATCGAACGCTGGTCGAAAATCCTGATGCCGACCCTGTTCGGCCTGCTGCTGCTGCTCATCTTCCGTTCGGTGACATTACCGGGTGCGGGTGCGGGGTTAAGCTACTTGTTCACGCCGGATTTCACAAAGCTCAATGGAGAAGTTGTGCTGAAGGCGATGGGGCAGGCGTTCTACAGCCTCAGCCTGGGCATGGGGGTGATGATCACCTATGGTTCCTACCTGGACCGCAGAACCAACGTCTTCTCCAGTTCGGTCGCCATCGCTGCTCTCGACACAGGGGTCGCACTGCTGGCAGGAATCGCAATCTTCCCCGCCGTCTTCGCAATGGGGTTCGAACCTGCGGAGAGCATAGGCCTGACCTTCAAGGTGCTGCCGCTGGTATTCCACCAGCTCCCGTTTGGAGCGGTGCTCTCTTCCCTGTTTTTCATCCTGCTGACGATCGCCGCGGTCACGAGTGCGATCAGTCTGCTGGAGGTGATGGTATCATTTGCCAGCGACGAACTGGGATGGCGAAGAAGCCGGGCGACACTGGTGATGGCGCTGGCGGCGGCTCTGCTGGGAATCCCCTCCGCTCTCGGTTTCGGCGCCTGGTCCGGATTCACGCTATTCGGCAAGAATTTCTTCGGCCTCGCGGATGCGCTCACAGCGAACTTCCTGCTCCCGGTCGGCGGAATCCTGATCTCGCTGTTCGTCGGGTGGTTCTGGAGTCGCGACGCCGTGAGCGAAGAGTACAAGCTTGAATTGAAGTATCCCTGGGTGTACACGGTATGGATCTGGTCGGTACGGATTATCGCTCCGCTGGCCGTCGCCATTGTGCTGGCCAACACCCTGTTCAAGTTCTAAGAGTAATCTTGGCGTCCGGGAGTAGAGTGCAACGAGGATAAACTCCGATGCAAGCGTTTCAGAAGCTGATCGAAGAGGTATCCGTCTATTTCAGTTCCATCCTGATGATCCCGCTGCTTGGCGTGGGGGTCTACCTCACCTGGCGGTTGCGGCTGGTGCAGATGATCCGTTTCGGCCACTCGTGGAAAGTGATCGCAGGCGTGTACGACAAAGCGGATGACGAAGGTGACATCAACCATATGCAGGCCCTCTCCGCCGCCCTGTCGGCGACCATCGGCATCGGGAACATCGCCGGAGTGGCGACCGCGATCCATTTCGGCGGACCCGGCGCGCTGTTCTGGATGTGGGTCTCGGCGTTCCTCGGCATGGCGACCAAGTTTTCCGAAGCGACGCTCGCAATGGTGTACCGGCAGATCTCAAAAGACGGCACGGCCGCCGGGGGGCCGATGTATTACATCGAGATGGGACTCGGAAAAAACTGGAAATGGATGGCGATCGTCTTCGCCACCTGCACCATCTTCTCCAGCTTCGGCACCGGCAACAGCATCCAGGCTTTCACCGTCGCGGACAGTTTCAAAACCGACCTGGGTATTCCGCAGTGGATAACCGGACTGGCGATAGCAACCATCGTCGGCCTCGTCATCATCGGCGGCATCCGGCGCATCGGCGTCGTCGCGAGCCGGCTCGTCCCCTTCATGGCCGCCGTCTACATCTTCGCCGCGCTGTGGATCATCTGGGTGAACATCGCGCACATCCCCGAAGCCTTCCACCTGATCTTCACCAGCGCGTTCACCGCACAGGGTGCGATTGGCGGTTTTGCGGGCGCGACATTCTTCCAGGGGATTCTCTGGGGGATCCGGCGCGGGATCTACTCCAACGAGGCGGGACAAGGCTCCGCCCCGATCGCCCATGCCGCTGCGAAGACGGATGAGCCGGTGCGCGAGGGAACCGTGGCGATGATCGGACCGTTCCTCGACACGCTGGTGATCTGCACTTTGACCGGCCTGACAATCATCACCTCCGGCGCCTGGAAGACTCCCTACACAACAGAGATGTCAATCAATGAGCCGGTGGTCGTACAGCTCGATTCGAAGCTGAAGCCTGGCGGGATGGTGGACAACAGGGATCGGGTCAGCGGAGTGGTGCCCGTCGTGGACGGCCACATCGAGGGCGTCGGCTTTATCTACAACCACTCCAGAGTGGTCGACCCAACCGTGTTCGCATCGGCCGGAGAGAGCCAGGCCACTCCGCTGATCGAAGGCATGCTGATGGTCGAAAACGGGCACGTGGTGCGAGTGGACACCCCGGCAAAGCAAGGGGCGAACCCCGTTTTTTCATTGCATGGCAAGGCGTTGCGCAACGGCTCTCCCTTGACTGCGCAGGCGTTCGAAACCGGACTGCCGGGAAAATGGGGCGGGCTGGTGGTCACATTCGGCGTGCTGCTGTTCGCGGTTTCGACGGCGATTTCCTGGAGCTATTACGGCGACCGGGCGGTGACGTACCTGGTCGGTCCCAAAGGAGTCCGGCCCTACCGATACATTTACGTGCTGATCGTCTTCATCGGAGCGAACGCCAGCCTTGGCATCGTCTGGAGTTTCGGAGACATCGTGCTAGCGCTGATGGCGATCCCGAACCTGTTCGCCCTCTTCCTGCTCGCACCGAAGATCCAACAGTTGAAGCAGGCGTACTTCAGCAGGGAGCACACTCCTGTGCGGAAATGGCATCTCTGAGGCATCGCTGCTTTCAGACTGTATCGAGATTGATTCGCGATCGCCCAGGAAGAGGATTCGCATCAGCGACGTCCAGGATTTCTAGACTTTCTGAAAGCTGAACCCCGCTGCTCCGCGTTCCAGCAGTTCCTTCGCAACCTTCTCGCCGAGCACTTCCGGCGGTTCTCCGAACCGGATGTTACGCTCGGCCTCAATCATCTGCGACCCGTCCGCGGCGACGATCCTGCCGACGAGTCTCATTCCCTCCCGTCCGTAGTCGCTGGAAAGGGCGGCGACTCCGTCCCGGAGTTCGGGATTCAACGCATCGGTAAACGCCCGTTCGACGCGAAGCCTGAGCGACGTGGATTCATGGCTGATCGCAGCCAACTCGGCGATGACGCCATCGCCTTCCCGCGCGAGAACCACGGTGATCGCCAGAGCGGGGCGCGGGAGCAGTTCGGTGACCCCGAACACATCATCGACGCGCCACGCCAATCCCAGCCTGCGCAGCTCCACCCACGGGAGCAGTACGGCGTCGAGATCGCCGGCGTCGATCATCCCGAGGCACGAATGGATACTCCCACGCACAGGATGGATTTTCAGCTCTCTGCGCAACCGCGACAGCTGGCCCGCCTGCCTTGCGCTCGACACGCCCACCGTCGCCCCTCCCGGAAGATCGTGAAAGCCGAGGTGCTGATGGCAGACAAGCGCGTCGTTCACCACCCCCCGGGGCAGCGTCGCCGCGATCTGGATCTCTTCCGGCAGCGCCGCGGGCAACTCGGGCGCGCTGCCGACGACGGCGTCCACAGCGCCTTCGACCAGCGCTTTCAACAAATGCTCGAACCTCAATTCGCTCCGATCCTCCACAATCTCGGCCGCCCGCCACGGACCGAACCCCCCGGCCCATAGCGCTTCCAGGGTTCTTGCGGCTTGCCAGCGTTCCAGATCATCCGCCATGAGCCCGAGCCTGTGTGTTGTCGGTGTGGCCATATCTGGGGATCCTTTTACTTCGTGGTGGCTTTGCCCTGCGATCAACAACGGAAGAAAGACGCCGTAACGAATTACACCTGGCGGCGCATGCGCTTGACGGGAATGCCCAACTGCTCACGATACTTCTGCACCGTGCGGCGGGCAATCGGGAACCCCTCCTTCTCCAGCAGGTCCGCAATTGTCTGATCGGAAAGAGGTTTCAACTTGTCCTCGGCGTCGATAATCTCGTGCAGTTTGGATTTGATCGCCCTTGTGGCAACCTCATCGCCGGAAGTCGTTTCCATCCGGTCGTTGAAATAGTACTTCAGTTCGCGCACGCCATACGGCGTTTGCACGTATTTGTCCCGCGTCACCCGGCTGATGGTGGAAACGTCCATCGAGATTTCATCGGCGATATCCTGCAGGATCATCGGGCGCAGGTCCTCGTCCTTACCGGACAGAAACCACGCTTTCTGGCGGTCCACGATCGCCCGCATCGTGCGGATCATGGTCGTGCGTCGTTGCAGAATGGCGTTGATGAACCAGCGGGCCGACTCGGCCTTCTGTACAGCGTACTCACGCGCCTTCTTGTCCGTGTCCTTTTTCATAATCAGCTTCTTCAGCTCTTCATTGATGTAGAAGCTGGGAATGTTGCCGTCGTTCAGCATGACGAGGAATTCCGGATCCATCCCCTCTTCGTGCTGCACCAGCTCAACCACCAGGTCCGGAATGATGTAATTCATCTTCTCGTTGATGACACCTTCCCCGGGTCTCGGATTCAGCTTGGCGATGTCACCGAACGAACCCTGAACGTCCTGAGGTGTAATGTCAAGGGCGCTGGCGATGCTCTCGTAGCGGCGGTTGACAAAATCGTCGAAGTGTTCGGAAAGAATCCGGTAGGCAATGTGCTCCTTCCCCCACTTCAACTCCGCCTGCACGAGCAGGCATTCCTGGAGGCTCCTCGCGGCGATGCCGGGCGGGTCGTAGCGTTGAATGCGCCACAGCACCTCCTCCACCTGCTCCTCGTCCACCTTGGCAATCCCGGCGACGATGTCGAGGGTGGCGTCGAGGTAGCCGCGGGTGTCGAGACTGCCGATGATTACTTCGCCGATTTCCATCTGCTCTTCATCGAAGCGGTCCAGGCGAAGCTGGTTGCGCAGATTGTCGGCGAGGGTTTCTACATCCGCCTGGGGTATCTCGACCGGTTCGGTGACTGCGCGATTTGCCCGGTAGAATCGCCGCTCATCCTCCTGTTCCTCGAAAAGCGCCTCCCAATCGGGCTCACGCTCCTCCCGCTCCGCTTCCTTGGCGTCCGCGTCATCTCCCTCGAGAACTGCATCTCGGACGGCGTTCGATTCGAGGCGATCGTCCGACTCCTCGTCGGGCTCCTGCTGCTCCTCGATTTCGTCCGCAATTTCGAGCAAGGGATTCTGTTCAAACTCCTGCTGGAAGCGTGCCTCGAGCTGCATTAACGGAGTTTGAATCAGTTCGCTGCGCAAAATCTGCTGCGGCTGGGTAACCTGCTCCATGCGTGCCTGGGGTACCTGTCGCAGTTGCATGCCTTGCTCCCTTTACCTCGCCAGGGTGAACGATTCACCCAGGTACAACTTGCGCGCCTCGGGGTCGCGCGCCAAATCCTCACTCGACCCGGACCTGAGGATCCGCCCTTCATAGAGAAGATAAGCCCGATCGGTGATCGCCAGAGTCTCATGCACATTGTGGTCCGTGATCAACACGCCAATGCCGCGTTTGATCAGACCGCGCACAATCTCCTGGATGTCCGCAACCGCAATCGGATCGATCCCCGCGAACGGTTCGTCGAGCAGGATGAAGATCGGATCGGTGACGAGACAGCGGGCGATCTCCGTGCGGCGGCGTTCTCCTCCCGAGAGGTTGTACGCCTTGCTTTTCCGGATTTGCGTGATCGACAGTTCCTCGAGCAGGCGGTCCACCTTCCGCTTCCGGTCACCCCTGCTCAACGGGAGGGTTTCGGCAATCGCCATCAAGTTCTCTTCCACGGTCATCTTGCGGAAGATGCTCGCCTCCTGCGGCAGGTAGCCGATCCCGAGCCGGGCACGTTGATACATCCTCAACTTGGTGATGTCGCGATCGTCGAGGAAGATCCTGCCTTCCGTCGGCTGGATCATTCCCACCGTCATGTAGAACGTTGTGGTCTTCCCCGCACCGTTCGGACCGAGCAATCCGACGACCTCCTCCTGGCGGACTTCGATGGAGACGTCGTTGACCACTTTGCGCTTGCCGTAGACCTTGACAAGGTCACTGCAGATCAGCAGGCTTTTTTGACTCTGATTCATCCGTCCTCAGTGTTTTTGCGAGCCGCGGCGGCAGGAACAGGCCCTGCGTGCCGCCGACGACGATAACGTCACGGAGCTCCCCCGCTCTCATCAGGAGCACAACCCTGTCTCCGCTGACCTTGTTTGAACCGCGATCGCGGCCTTTGTCGAAGAGATGATAGACGCCGATGGCCTCGCGGTCACTCTGCATGCGGACAACCTTTCCCTGATCAAAGTCCATCACAATCCGCCGCCCGCGCAAGGTGCTCCGCGGGGAGGTGTCGCTGCTGTCCGACGGCGTCCAGGCAACCGCATTT
>Ga0315555_1000812_pt1 | contig 22461 bp, 18 predicted proteins | sample SalMarSW160380MG_FD_202113 | JGI IMG/M metagenome (GOLD analysis project Ga0315555, IMG submission 202113) | Salt marsh sediment microbial communities from the Plum Island Ecosystem LTER, Massachusetts, United States - Salt Marsh Sediment SW1603-80 ... | reverse complement strand
ACCCTGGGCAACCGCGGTGGTCACCTCGGCGATGTTCCTCACCTGGTTGGTCAGATTGGCTGCCAGGGTATTAACGTTGTCGGTGAGGTCCTTCCAGGTACCGGCAACACCGGCTACCTCTGCCTGTGCTCCAAGCTTGCCTTCGTTGCCGACCTCTTTGGCAACACGTGTTACCTCCGAGGCAAAGGAACTGAGCTGGTCAACCATGTTGTTGATGGTATTCTTAAGCTCCATAATCTCGCCTTGTGCCTCAACAGTAATCTTACGTGTCAGGTCACCCTGGGCAACCGCGGTGGTCACCTCGGCGATGTTCCTCACCTGGTTGGTCAGATTGGCTGCCAGGGTATTAACGTTGTCGGTGAGGTCCTTCCAGGTGCCAGCCACTCCGGCTACCTCTGCCTGTGCTCCAAGCTTGCCTTCGTTGCCGACCTCTCTGGCAACACGTGTTACCTCCGAGGCAAAGGTATTCAGCTGGTCAACCATTGTGTTAGTTATTGTTGCTATTCGCAGGAACTCACCCTTTACAGGAACTCCTTCAACCTCGAGCCGCATCTTCTGCGAAAGATCACCTTCAGCGACAGCAGTGATTACGCGGGCGACTTCAGCAGTGGGCTGTGCCAGATTATTGATGAGTGCATTAACTGAATCAATTTGACTTGCCCACATACCGCTGACTGCTCCCAGAGAAGCACGCTCTGTCATCTGGCCCTCTTCACCAACAATCTTGCTAACCCGAACAATCTCGTTCGCCATGCTTTCGTTCAAGCCAACGACATCATTAAACACCTCCGCTATTTCGCCCATCACGCCATTCTTTCCCGTCGTCAGTCGGACTGAGAAATTACCTTGTTTGAAAGCCCTAAGTGCCTCCAGTAATAATCCCAGTCGGGCGTTGCCATCAGTACCCGGATGGATGGCATCCTTTTTCTCTTCCGCCACACTCTCGTCTGGCGGTCGTTCATCGGTCTCTTGGTCCTCAAAAAAGACCGGCCGACCCGGTCTACGTTCCTTCGTTTTCTCAGCCATTTTGTATTCCCCCTTTATCAAATGTATTTTGAATCTGGTTTCTTTTCGGTATTGGTGCTTATACTCTTGGTGATTTCTGCATACGCCCTCCCAACTCGGCTCTCGGGAGCATATTGCGATATAGGTACTCCCTTTCGCTGTGTCTCATAGATTTCTCTTGACTCTGGAACGACAAATACCGCATCAAACATTTCTTTCAGTCTTGCCTCAACCTTTTGTGACGGGTTACGTCTGCGAATTATTCTTGAGAATGCATCGAGTTTATCATATCTAATCAATAACGGCGTGATTCGATTGATAGGGTGTCCAGCCATCCGCTTGATATCATGGAAAGACGTTTTAAGATTGTCCAGGGCTTCCAGAGAGAAGATACTTGGGTCGATTGGCACTACCACCTGGTCAGATGCGCATAGACCGTTAATGGTCAACAGACCCGAGCCGGGTGGCAAATCAATCAGTATGTAATCATATAAAGGCCTTACTTTTTCCAGAACTCGGTGTAAGATACCAGCCCTATTTCTAATATGCTGTAATAAGGCCTCCGCCACAGCTAAATCCAATTCCGATGGTGCGACGTGGAGGTTCTCTACATCGGTCTCCAGTATCACCTGGGTTATCGGCACACCCTCATGGCCGTCACACTGGTCTAAAACCGCATCGTACATGGAGTATTTCAGTGTTAATGTGTCAATACCCAAACCTGATGTCGCATTGGCTTGAGGGTCAAAATCCGCCACCAGCACCTTGCTGCCGCTTTTGGCCAAGTAGCCGGCGATGCTCAGGCACGAAGTGGTCTTTCCCGTTCCACCCTTCTGATTAGCAAAGGCAATACATTCCGCTGTTCTTGACATTTTGTTACCTTCGTTAAAGCTTTTCTTTACTACAATTTTGCAAGATCTTGTTTTTTGGGCAAAGTTTTTTTAACCGCAAAGCCACTAAGATCGCAGAGGAAATAAAAAGCAAAAGAGAGATGAAATGAGTGCGCCGAGCAAAGCTCAGGCTGTCCAGCCAGTGAAAGTCTGGTCTGAGGAAAGGTTAGCAACCACCTCAGTAGGGAACTCTGTGTAGCGGGAGGCGACGAACGCTATGAAGCCAGAGGGAACAAGATACTGGGCCGCAACGCAAGTGAAGGTATTGAGCCCCGAAATGCCTGTCGTCTCGGAGGCTGACGCTGTTCATTTATTCAGCAATCCGTTGGCGTAACTCCGCCAATTCATCTATAAGTTTTCCTTTTGTCTTACTTTCGTCTTTCATCCTTATGTACCCCCTACCCCTTACCTCTCTCACATATCAGCTCAAATTTCTGGGGGGCTCTCAGGGTATTGCGCATTCTTTCTCTTTGCGCCCCCACAGCGGTCCCAAACCCGCCCTCACATTGTTGGAGTTTCCACCCCCGGCAATTTTGTGCATTTAGCCACTTGGATCTGAATATTCCCTTTCCTATCCAACTCTTTCTATTTATATCGGCATAATTTGAGAAAACTTTAGCACAAACTTCCTCTCAACCCACCTTTATAATGGTTTCCTTTGATGATGTTGACTACACAGTAGCCAAACCGAGGTGGCAGAACCCCGATTCTGCCACTCTCCTCTTGCCGTCAGAATCGGGGTTCTGACGGCTAGGAAAAGGGCAGAGCCCTACCAGCACATATCTGCGTTAATCTGCGGTTCCCTCTTTCCTTGCCGCCTGCACGGGTAACTCTATGGTGAAAGTGGTCCCCTTTCCCACCTGGCTTTTCACATCAATCTTCCCCTGGTGTTTCTGGATAATCCCATAGCTCATAGATAACCCCAGGCCCGTCCCCTTTCCTACCTCCTTGGTGGTGAAGAAGGGTTCGAAGATGCGAGAGAGGTTCTCCTGGGGGATACCCATCCCCGTATCGCTTATCTGGATATGAATGTGGTCGTCCTCACTGAATGTGTTGATCCTTATTTGACCTTTCTCCTCTATGGCCTGGGCGGCATTGACCAACAGGTTCATAAACACCTGATTCAACTGTTGAGGGTAGCATTCTATCTCTGGCAGGTCCCCATACTCCTTGATCACCTCTGCTTTGTACTTGAGCTCATTCCAGACTATGTTCAGAGTGCTCTCTATCCCCTCGTTTATATCCGCATACTTCAACTCTGCCTCGTCTATATGGGAGAAGTCCTTCAGGTCTCTGACGATCTTGGTAATTCTCTTCGTTCCCTCCAGGGACTCACCCACAGTCTTCTCTATGTCCTCCAGGAGGAAGTCTAAATCCACCTCTTTCTTCACATTTTCCACCTGTTGGGCCAAGGCGAGCAGGTCTTTATCTTCCTTTTGTTTACAGAGGGAGAGGAGTTTTTCATACTCCTTGAGGGTTTTGATAAAGTCGCTTATATATCCCTGGAGGGAGTTCAGGTTAGAGGAGACGAAGCCGGCTGGGTTGTTTATCTCATGGGCGATACCGGCGGCCAGTTGGCCGATGGAGGCCAGCTTCTCCCTCTGCAGCAACTGAGACTGAGCCTCCTTTAGCTCCCTGTTCACCTTCTTCAGTTTATCATTCCCTTTCCTAAGGTCTTTTTCGGCTTCTTCTGCTTGCTCCTTCGCCTTCAACAACATCTTTTCAGCCGTTTTCCGATCAGTGATGTCACGCACAAGCAAGACAACTCCTCTTTTCTCTTTTATCAAGGCCGTAGAGATCTCAAGATCAAGGCGGCTCCCGTCCTTTCTCCGGCCAACGGCCTCGCCAACATGAAACCCCCTCTTATCGAGGACCTTCCAGATTGGTCTGCTCCCAATGTCTCTGTTCCTGTTTTCATACAAAAGGTCAGTCTTCTTGCCGATGAGCTTATGTGGCAGGTAGCCAAACATCCTCTCAATAGCCCCGTTACATCCGAGGATATTCCTATCCTTGTCCACAACTATGAGCACATCCGGGCAGATACTCTGGACTAAAGCTTCAGAGAATTCCCTCTCTTTTCTTGTTTTTTCCTCCGCCCGCTTGCGCTCGACAATCTCTTTATTGAGATTGGCTATCGATGTGGTTGTTGCCTTTAAATCCGCGGTCATCTTGTTGAAAGAGACAGCCAGTATGCCAATTTCATCGCTCCTTTTTACTGGGACTTTATGGTCGAGGTCTCCTCTGGCAATTCTTTCCGTGCCTCTAACCAACATATGAATTGGGTTACTTAAAATAAGTTTGAGTAACAAAGAACTGAGCAAGGATACTAAAATAACGGTGACAATGGTAAATATGGCTACAGTCTCTTTTATGTCCTTTATCTTCTCATTGAGCCCTGAAAGGGAAATTGCTAAATATATTTTCCCCATCTCTTCCTCTACTTCCGTCGAGGCACCTAAAATCATCCCTTCATCCCTTTCCTCTACAACCCTGTTGGTAACAACAGTAGAGCTAAACTCCCTGATGGGTCTACCTTCTTTTCTGCCCCCTTCAAAAAGAACGGTCCCATCTATATCCTCAATTCTACAAAAAGCAACATCTCTCTGAGTCAATATCCCCTTGGCTAACCTGGAAATTGCCTCCCGATCTCTGATGAGAATGGGATATTCACTGTTGGTAGTTAAACTATTGAGAAGGACAGCCGTTCGCTCATCCAATTCAGCATTCAAGACATCAGCTTCATGCCGGATAAAGTAAAAACCAAGCAGTAATCCCAGGAAAAGAATCAGACTAACAGAGAGTAAATTGACTTTTTTGTTGATACTCATTCGCTGAAAACCTCACTTGCCTCTTTTATAATTTGAGGGGGAATATCTATGCCTAACCTTTCAGCAGCTATCCGATTCAAAGATGGCCTGGTCTTTCTCGATTTTTGTGTGCTGGTAGGGCTCCTGCCCTACCAGAGCTCTTTCTATCCCGCACTAAAGTTCGGTAGAAGCCCTAAAACGAGGTAGCAGAATCCTTGTTCCGCCGCGGTCAGATGAGGACATCTGACCGCTCAATGGGTCGCATAAATGCTACCGAGCATCCAAGACCTCCCTCACCTTACGGGATATCTCCTCCATAGAGAATGGCTTGTGAAGGAAGTCCCTTACCCCCAGGTTCAATATCCCCTGGGCGGCAGCGTTCTTCGAATAGCCACTGGCCAGCAGGGCCTTTACCTCGGGGTTAATCCGTTTCAGTTCCTGGAATGTCTCCTTACCCCCCATCTTGGGCATCATCATATCAACAATTACCAGATCTATCCCCTCTTTGTGCTCTCGATATACATCCACTGCCTCCTGCCCATCAGAGGCTAACACCACCCCATATCCCAAATCTCCCAGTATGTCCTTCATCAAATGGCGCAGGATCTCCTCATCATCAACCACCAGAATAGACTCACTTCCCAAGGATACCTTCTCCTCCTTTCTCTCGGGCCGGATGAGTGAATCCTGAGCAAGGGGGAGATAAATTTCAAATGTTGTTCCCTTGCCTGCCTCACTGTAGACGGATAGGTAACCATTATGGTTTTTTACGATGCCATAGACCATGGCCAGACCCAGCCCTGTGCCCCTGCCCTGCTCCTTGGTGGTGAAGAAAGGATCGAATATCTTGGTCTTCGTTCTCTTATCCATTCCCATACCTGTATCCGAGACTGTGATGCAGAGATAATCCCCGGGGGTAGCTCCTAAGTGTTTGGAGGCAAACCCTTCATCCAGATGCACCTGCCGAGAGTTGATGGAAAGCTGCCCACCATTGGGCATTGCATCCCGGGCATTGACACAGAGGTTCATCAAAACCTGCTCTAATTGATTTTGATCCCCCTTGGTGAGAGGATTGTCCTCACATAATTCTGTCTTGATCTCTATCCTCTTGTCGACGGATGCAGAGAGCAGCTCCACCACCCCACCGACTAAGTAGTTAATGTCCACGGGCTTGTTCTCATACTTGCCCTGACGGGCAAAGCCGAGCAGCCTGTTGGTCAACTCCGCAGCCCTGTTGCTGGCCCGCTCAATCAGCTCCACATATTTGCGGTGAGGATCATCCGGGGCCAACTTGCTCAAAAGCAAGGAGGAATAGCCGAGGATTCCGCCAAGGAGGTTATTGAAGTCATGGGCGATCCCACCAGCCAGGGTTCCCACTGCTTCCATCTTTTGTGCCTGGCGGAGTTGATTCTCCAGCTTTGCCTTCTCCTCCTCTGCTCTTTTGCGATCGGTGATGTTAACTGAAAAACCGATTATCCCTATAATGTCACCATTTTCTTCTCTATATGGTATTTTATCCGTGCTAACCCACATTATTCCTTCGGGAGTTTCTACTGGTTCCTCAATAAGTCTCTTCGGAATGCCAGATTTCATTACTACGAGATTGTCGTTATTAAATCTTCTGGCCATATCTTCAGGGTATAAATCAAATAGAGATTTGCCCTTTATATCGTCTGGGGGTTTTTGAAGCGCGGCTGCAAAAGCCTCATTGACTCTTATGAAATTACCTTCCTTATCTATCCAAAAAATCATCGCTGGCACTGTACTCAATAACACAGCCTGTTCGTTGGTAATTCTTTGCAGCACCTCCTCAGCTCTTTTGCGCTCGGTGATGTCACGATAAATGGCATAGACAGCTACCTGTCCACCATTAACTTTAATTGGCTTCCCCAGAATTGATACATCGACCAGGGTTCCATCCTTGCATTGACGCACACTCTCCAGGGCGCCCCCCTCACCCCGTACTACCTGCTTTGTGAGAGAGTAGGCTTCCTCACGAAGAGCATCTGGCGCAAGCAGTTCGTCTATTGAGCGGCCCAGTGTCTCATCAAGCGTATACCCAAACACCCTGGTGAATGCGCTGTTTGCCCGTAACACCCGACTATCGGTGTCCACCACGGCGATTGCCTCTGGGGAACTCTCGAAGAGCTTCTCCAAATAGGCCTTCTCCACCCGCAGCGTCTCCTCTATCCTCTTGTGTTTAGTAACATTACGGCTTACTCCCACTAATCCAACGATGTTCCTCTGATCATCAATGACTGGAGATTTGACAGTATCGAAGAAGATCTTCTCGCCCTTTTCATTGGTCATTTGCTCCTCGACAGCAACCACTTTATGCCTTTTGATGACCTCCGCGTCACTTCTTTTACATTGTTTGGCCAATTCCCCCGGAAACAACTGGTCGTCGGTTTTGCCTAAAATCTCCTTTTTCCCTAAGCCCACCATTTTTTCAAATGCTTTGTTCACCACAAGGTTTCTCCCCTGGACATCCTTGAAGTAGATCACATCGGAGATAGTATCGAGCAATGTATTGAGCCGGGTATTTGCCTTCCACAACTCTACCTCTGCCCTCTTCCGCTCGGTGATGTCCCTCTGCACTGATACTGAATACTGGGTCTTCCCGGTTCTCTCCCTCACTGCGCTGGCACTGAGAAGCATGGTTCTCCTCTCCCCTTCCTTGGTAATGATGATCATCTCCTCATCCTTGAGTCTCCCGATTCTTCTCCACTTGGAGAAAAGCCGGTTTATCTTCCTCTGCGATTCCGGAGCATAGATTGTATTCAACGGTTTGCCCACAAGCTCCTTTTTCCTATAGCCAAGCATGTGGAGCGCTGCCTTGTTCACATCAAGAACCATGCCCTCAGGGGAAATCATATAGCAGTATTCGGGATCGTTCTCGAAAAACTGATTGAATCGTTCCTCGCTCTCTTGCAAAGCCTCTTCTGCCCGTTTTCGCTTCGTGATTTCCAGGGTTATCTCCACTCCTCCAATCACATCATCATTGGCACCTCTTACCGGAATACCTCTGATGAGCCAAGGTCTTCCATCAGGAGTAGTTTTTTCTACTTTATGGGGATGTCCGGTTTGCATAGCCTTTATCACGGGACAGTCCGGGCAGGGATCCTCCCTTTTGGGCCATATCTCGTAACAGTAGCGGCCGATGAGCTCCTCCCGGGAGAGGCCAACAGATTTGCAGGCGGCCTGATTGGCCCAGATAATCCTCATCTCCGTATCTTCGTAAACCACATGCTCAATCAAGCTATCGAGAATGGAAGTTTCTCTTCCTTCTCCCCTGACCACCCCTGTTTGGCTATTTGATAGCTCTAACTCGGCAACTTGTTGGCGCAAGTTTGCTATTTCATCTATGAGTTGCCCTTTGGATTTCTCTCTCTCCTTCATTAGATCTCTCCTCAAATAGACAGCAATTTTATCTGGTCTGCAATCAAAGAATGGCTCTCCCTCTGTTCGCTCGCACTGTTAGATGAGAGCATCTGACGGCACATATCCGCATAATTCTGCGTTCATCTGCGGTTCCCTATTTCCTTCTACCCGGCTTTAGCCCCGTGTTGGGGCCTGAAGGCCCTGAACCCGCACTAAAGTGCGGTAGAAAGGAGCCAAGTCCGTCAATGTGAAGAGCCGGATGATGAAGCCACTTCACAATCTAAACCTTTATTCAGGGGTTGGGATTGCTTTTCTGATTTTGCTAAGACAAGTAAGCTTCATAGTGCTCCCAGTAGCAAAAAAGAAAAGCTCCCAAGGATAGACCTATCCTTCTTATCGGCTGATTACAAAATAACTTTAGAAAAATTTACGCTTAAAGATGGAAATGTTTGATTTTGATAGGGGATAGGAGGGAATAAAACATTGATGATTGGATTACAGGGGTATTTGTGAGAGAGCTCCTTTCTGAGGAATTGAGCAGTAGAACTATACTTTACATGGGTATAAACTGCGTTCTCTGACCGCACGGGGCGATAAAGGACTTATCTTGGCGGCCCTGGTGGTTTCTTTGGGCTCTTTGCGGTTAATTGGTGATCCACAGTTTGTTGGGGATGATAACATCCCCAACGAGCAGAAGATTTGCCCTTCAGGGTTTAATCACGAAAGCATCCTGAGGGTTTCATTTGAAGTAGTAATGGAGGGCTAACTCAGGGAGAAAGAGGATCTCATTTCTGTTAGTAAGATAGGTAAACTCCCCATCTATTGCCACGCCAATTCTGGAGGATTTAATGACTTCAATTCCGAACCCGAAGCCGGTATTCAAATACTGATGGTCCTTCCAATGGTTCTTTTGCAAATCCTTGTCCCATTTCTTCTCCTTTTGGCGGAAGTAGCCCACTCCGGTCAAGATGTAAAACCTGATAATCTCGGTTCGGTGTAATGTTCTCTGAAGAAGGAATCCGAGGTCATAATTTAGCTTCTTCTTTGTCTTCCAGATACCACCGGTAAATTGGAGGCAGAGTTTACCAGGGGTATGAACTTTATAGCTCATTCCCGCACCTGAGATATATCCGGCGGCAAAGCCCAGTCCCTGAGTAAGCTCCTCTTCAGAGTAAGAGGTAGAAAGAGGGAGAAAGCCAAGCACCACAACCATTAGGCTAAATTTGAATATCATATCAAAACCTATATATAGTTAAGGGGATGATGAAGGATCACCATCCCCTTGGTTTGAGAGAAATCCTCACTCCTCTAACATTATGGCGTCAGTGGGACAATCCTCAGCCGCCTCTTTGGCGCATTCCTCTGCCTCCGCAGGAAGGGGATTGGCCTTGGGTTTAGCCACATCGCCGTCCATTTCAAATCCCTCTGGACAATTGGTGACACAGATTTCACAGCCTATACAACTATCCGCGTCCACTACTGCCTTCACCTTTACCTCCTTTTAGATTTTAAATTGGTAAGAAAATATGCCCTCCGGGGTGGATTGTCAAGGGGATTTAGCACCCGATAGCAAAAAAGAGATTTTCTGCCTTACTTCAACCTGTCCCGAACCGGAACGGGTCGGGACAGGTAACCTTATACAGGGGGCCTAAAGGCCCTGAACCCGCACTAAAGTGCGGTAGAGGTTAATTGCTTAAGTAACCCGAGCGGCCATTGGGACACAAGTCCGTGGGAAACTTATGAATAATCCGGGTTAAGCCCGGTAAAGGGTTGTGGAAGAGAACTTACTGTGAATCGGTTTCTTCCCTCTTCGGGGGGTGGCCTTCCCTCTTGGGACTTGCTGAGCAGAAGAACAAACGGATCCCCACGATGACGAGGATGATTGGCCACCACTTCCCTATCCCCCCAGTGAGGTAGCCGAGGTTTTTTAAGAGGAAAAGGAGCCCAATGCTAATGAAGATAAGGCCCCAGAGAATCCTATCGTGGTATCGATATGACATATCCCCCCTTTTTTGTTGCCCGGATTATTCACGGACCGATAACAAAGGCGTATTGGAGCCAAGAGGTTGTTGGAAGCTCTCGGGGATCTGCCCCCCTATGCCTTTTCCTGTGTCTTTTCGATCTTGGCCCAGGTGTCCCGCAACGGCACGGTCCGATTGAAAATTAGCTTTTCCTTGGTGGAATCAACTGAGTCGACACAGAAATAGCCCTTTCTCTCGAACTGGTAACGGTTACCGGGGGCAGCACCCTTGAGGGTCGGTTCAGCCCGGCAGGAGCTAAGTAGCTCCAATGAATGTGGGTTCAAATAGGTCTTGAAGTCAGCTCCCTCCTTCTCACCAACCGGATTTGCCTTTAGGAAGAGCCTATCATAGAGGCGCACTTCGACCTCAAAGGAGTGAGGAGCTGAAACCCAGTGGATGGTTCCCCTGACTTTGCGCCCATCTTTGGACCAACCTCCGCGGGTATCTGGATCGTAGGTGCAGTGCAGCTCTTGCACCTCACCAGTCTGCTCATCTTTCACCGCCCTCCTACAGGTAATGTAATATGCATACCTCAGCCGTACCTCACGCCCGGGGGCCAAACGGAACCACTTTTTGGGAGGATCCTCACGAAAGTCATCTCGTTCGATGAACAGGACTTTGGAAAAGGGGACCTTGCGGGTCCCCATCTTGGGGTCCTCCGGATTGTTTATGGCTTCCAACTCTTCCATTTGGTCATCCGGATAGTTGTCGATGATCACCTTGAGGGGATGCAACACGACCATAACCCGCTGAGCCCGTTTGTTCAGATCCTCCCGCAGGCAGTGCTCGAGCAAGGCGCCATCAACCAGACTATCCGCCTTAGCTACCCCGATGCGCTCACAAAAGTCCCGTATTGCCTCCGGTGTATAACCGCGCCTGCGCAATCCCGATATGGTAGGCATTCGGGGGTCATCCCATCCGCTGACATAGCCGCCCTCTACCAGCTCTAAAAGCCTTCGCTTACTCAACACGGTATAGCTGAGGTTGAGGCGGGCAAATTCGATCTGCTGCGGATGATGGATGCCTAACTCATTCAGATACCAATCGTAAAGGGGACGGTGGTCTTCGAATTCGAGCGTGCAGATTGAGTGGGTAATCCCCTCAATGGAGTCCGACTGGCCATGGGCAAAATCGTACATCGGGTAGATGTTCCACTTATCACCCGTCCGGTGGTGTTTGGCCTTGAGGATTCGATACATAACTGGGTCGCGCAGGTTCAGGTTTCCAGCGGCCATATCAATTTTGGCCCGCAACACGCGAGAACCATCAGGAAACTCGCCTGCCCGCATACGGCGAAATAGGTCCAAATTTTCCGCGATGGATCGATTGCGGTAAGGGCTATTCTTCCCCGGCTCAGTCAAGGTGCCCCTGGTCTGGCGGATTTCATCAGCGTTTAAATCGCAGATATAAGCCTTGCCCTTTTTGATCAACTGCAGGGCATATTCATATAGCTGATCGAAGTAGTCGGAGGCGTAGAAGAGCCGATCCTCCCAAGCAAACCCCAGCCAGCGAATATCCTCTTTGATCGACTTTACATATTCCTCTTGTTCTTTGGTGGGGTTGGTATCATCAAATCGCAAATTGCAGAGGCCGTTGTATTTGAGGGCAATGCCGAAATTAAGGCAGATGGATTTGGCATGGCCTATATGTAGGTAGCCGTTCGGCTCAGGCGGGAAGCGGGTATGGACTCGGCCATTGTATCTGTTTGTCTTCAGGTCCTCCTCGATGATATCATTGATGAAGTTAGTCGGTTGGGTAGAATTGGTAGTAGTCATCTGATCAGTCCCCCTTAAATTTCCTCCTTCGTGAACTTAGCGACCGTAGAACAATTTCTACTCTGTTAGGGACAGACATTTATGTCTGTCCGCTCCTTCGGACTCCGCTAAAGTGGAGTCCCCACACCTTTGATTATTAGTATCAGGAGGTGCCTCCCACAACTTCTACCCCCGCTAAAGCGGGGGGGTAACCTCTTCTGGGCTTTAGCCCATTCTCTTAGGGCCCTGAAGGGTCCTTAACCCGCACTAAAGTGCGGTAGAAAGAGGGGTTTAGGCCACTTCCTCCCTTGGTCTGATGGTCAATATCTCACCAGCTCCAACTTAGGATTGGGGTTGAATTTCCTTCCCACCTTGGTACAGGGTTTACCCTCCACCTGGACAATATCAGCGGTAAAATCCATCCTCTCCTTAAACAGGGAGGAACCCACTCCCACGGCATCAAAGGGGACTCCGAGCTTGATGAACTGTTCCAACCTCTGCACATTGAAGCCTCCGGAGACAACTATCTTTACCCAGGGGAATCCCTCCTCATCCAGCCTCTTTCTGACCAGCCAGCAGAGTTCTGGGCAGACCCCTAAGGACTCCTCCCCTCGAGGGATCACGGATTTGTCCCGCAGATTCCTGGCTGTATCCAGCCTTATCCCCCAGAGCCTCTTCCCCATTGCCCGGGCCACGGCCAGGGAGGTGTTTACACAGTCATTGTCGAAGTCCACCAAAACTATCCGCTTAATTTCCTTGGGCATCTGGCGATCGAAGGCCAAAGCAGCAACTACGGTATCTCCCCCGTAAGCGGCAATTAGGCTATGGGGAATTGTCCCCAGACCTTCCTCTCCCCACCAGGCTCCCTGGGCATCGGTGGAAACCCCGGTGGCCCCAGCGACAAAGGCCGCATATCCATCTGTTGTCTGAACCCGATAATGGTCAAACCTGGCGGGAAAGAAGAGAACTGTTTTCCCTTGAGCAGCCTTAATAACCGTACTAACAGAGGTGGCCACCGAGGTGGCCCGGGCCATAACCCCCAAATAAACGGTCTCCAGGTGGGCGAAGGTGCTATAATCTCCCTCAATGATGAGGACCGTCTCCCAGGCCTTAATTCTGTCCCCATCCCTGAGGGCTTTGATTACCAGTTTTTCTGATCTTTCAGCGCAGAGGGTGAGGATAGCAATGGCCTCATCTATCCCGCAAAGAACCCCGTCCTTGCGGGGGAAGACCTGCATAAGAACTCGGGGGTGATGGTTATCCCTGATGAGGATATCTTTTGTGCGGACGAAATACTTGTCGCTATACCAACCTTTCTTTATCTTTTCCACAGGAAGGTCAAAAACCTGAGGAGGAAGCCTTTTACCTCTCTTCCATTTGCTCTCTTTCTCAGCCAATTTGAGCCCCGTATATCTTTTCCATTCTCTTTAGGGAGAAGCTATGAAACTGGGGATCGATGTCTGCCACCCCATCCCGATAGACCTTCACCTGGTAATCCCTGTTTCTTAACCCCCCCACAGTGTCCATCACACAGATGGAGGTGCAGACGCCTACAACCTCCACCTTGGTGAGCCCATTTCTTTTAAGGATGCCAGCGAGATCTGTCCCATAGAACCCGCTATACCTCGTCTTCCTGACCACCAGGTCTTTCTCCCCAACTGGCAGCTCATCTATAAGCTCTGCACCTTCCGTTCCCTCTACACAGTGAGGGGGAAAGAGCTCGAACTCCTTGTCGTCCTTCCGGTGAAGGTCACAGAGGAAGATGACCAGCTCATTGTTTTTATGGAAATCCTCTATCTTTCGACGCACGAAAGGGATAATTCCCCTGACCTTATCCCCACAGTAGAGCTTCCCTGTAGGGTAGAGGAAATCCTTGAGCATATCGATCACAAGCAATGCTTTACTCATTGTCCTTAAATTATCTCAAAGCCCTTCAGATGTCAAGGGAAAATCCTCAGTTGGCCCATTCACCATTGGATCTCAAGCAATGGATCATTATACAATGGTCAATTAACAATTAGCAAGTTAAAATGAAATGAAGCCAGAAAATCTGGAGATGTAAGCCATTTTTCATTGATAATTGTTCATCAATCATTGACCATCTCTTTGTCAGTCCGTGGTTATCAGTGGTGGACTATTACCCTAATTTAAACTTTTTGTTGACACCCTTGGTTAAAAACCTTATATTTACCTTGGTTGGAGGGTTAGCCTAACTGGTAAGGCAGCGGACTTGAAATCCGCCGTCCTTTAACGGACTTGGGGGTTCGAGTCCCTCACCCTCCGCTATAGCGAATCGGAGAGGTGGCCGAGTTGGCTGAAGGCGGCACCCTGCTAAGGTGTTGTGGGCGTTTAGTTCACCGTGGGTTCGAATCCCACCCTCTCCGCCAGATTTTAAGAGGAAGTTGAGGCATATTGAGTAAAATGGCTGACAAGGATGGAATTTATAAGAATGCTTCTCTTGTCGAGGTGGTTTTTGAGATAAGATTTCCGGGAGAGCCAGCCATTGAATGTAATAGGGACAAATTTTATGAGAGGATAAGGGATGTTTACTCGAAAGTTTGGGCTCCTAAATCATTTGAAGGTAAAGCGAAGGCTTTAGAACCATACAAATTCGAACGTGAAGATGGCACTAATGGAGTTATGTTGTCTATCGATAAGGTTGCAGTATATTGCAAAAAGTACATGGGCTTTAAACCATTTAAAAAAGAGACGATGAGGGTATTCTCCATTTTTGGAGAATTGTTTAAGGTACAAAAACTTAACAGAGTAGGACTGCGGTATATAAATATCATACCTTTTACCAGGGAAAAAGATGTTATCCCCATAAAAAATTATTTAAATATTAAGATAGAGTTACCGAAGTCCATACCAACTGATTTTAAAAATCTAAACATAATATTTGTATCTCAAACCAAAGGTGGCAGTATAACAACGCACATTGAACCAGCTATTTCTCCCGATAAAATCCAAGAAGTCATCATTTTGGATTTTGATTATGCTAAAGAGAAGAATTTGATTTTCGGTTTAATAGATAAATATCTTGATGAAAGTCACCAACATACAAAATATTTATTCGAGGAGCTAATAACCGACAGGTATAAAAAAGTAATGCGTGGGGAGATGATATAATGAGTCCTTCATTGGTTGAAAGCACTTATAATATAATAAAAGAAAGAACGGCGTATGTACCAGAAAATTATATAGACTCCAGAGTTAGAGGGGTGGGGACGGCTTCTACTATTGCTCCACAACAAATTTTCAGCCATATTAAGAAATATCAACCAAGTCCTATATGGAGAATCTATGCAGAAGCCAAGAAGTTTTATACTGCTAAACCGGTAGCAGTAAGAATTTATCGTGATGAGGATTTATTTTTTGCTGAGAATGAAAACCTTGCTGTTTGCGGCACCGGAGATACTTCTAAAGGTGCCCTTCAGGATTTATGTTTGCATATTATACATTTTTATGAGTACTACAGGGAAATTGATAAGAGCAAACTTACTGGCGATGCTTTGAGATTGAAAGATCTCTACGAGAATTTGCTTGTTGAGGAATAGCATGCAGGTTGAAAGAAGAACAATAGAGTCTAATCTTCCCTCCAAAGGTTTTGTAGTCCAAGAGACACATCATAGGTATTTTTATCACGAATATCAAGGGTTGAGGACCGGTCCCTATACCTATACATCGCGTGGAAGCAGGTATAAAACTTATAGTAAACCACTCTTTAAAAGAATGAGGAAAGAGTTGAGATTAGATACAATTAGGCAGGTTATTGATTTGTTTGAGTGTCCAATTAGCGGTGAGGACTATAATAGTATCTTAAAGGGTAAGGGATTGATTAAATCTTAGAAAAGGGGCAGCCAAATCTAACTTCAGGAGAAATGGGACTAACATTTCTGAAAATTGAGGTAGGGAATCCTGCCCAACCGGAGATTAGAGTAGAGGTGAAACTTCTGGTAGACTCTGGTGCTATCTACTCCGTGGTGCCAAGAGGGATCTTAGATAAACTGGGGATCAAACCTCTTGCCGAGGAGAAGTTTAAATTGGCGAATGGAGAGACGATAACCCGCAAAAAAGGGGGGGCGCTCTTTAAATATGGGGAGAGGATAGGTGTAGCAGATGTAATCTTTGGCGCACCCGGAGACAGCAACCTTTTGGGGGCATTCACTTTGGAGGCCTTGGGGTTGGCACTTGATCCCCTGAAACGGGAACTCAAGCTTCTCCCTATGGTCATCGCCCCAGTTAATTCCAAACCATAAGCTCAGGAGGGTATGGTGAATTTCGAATTGAAAAGAGTTGATGTTTGGTCGGTGGTGAAGATAGTCTTTTTTCTGGATGCTGTCATCGGGCTTTTGGTTGGTTTCTTCTATACTTTTGTCTTTAGTCTAATAGGTGGTTTTCTGAGTGGGGAGAGAGCCCTCCCGATGATGGGTTTCTTCTCAGGTGTTGTTGGTTTTTTTATGTCCTTTGTGTTAGCCATTTTTTATGCCGTTTTGGGAGCTGTCTTCACAGCCATCTTGGCTGGCCTTTACAACCTTTTAGCGGGGTGGCTGGGCGGGTTCAAGCTCTCCTTAGCTGAGGAGATACGTCCTGAAGCTTCCCCTCCCCCAGAGCTGCCAAGCCGAGAGGAACCCGCTTAACTATGGGGGAGGTTAGGGTTCGTATTGCTCCCTCTCCCACCGGGTTTCTGCATATAGGGACGGTTCGCACAGCCCTTTACAACTGGCTTTTTGCGCGCAACAGGGGGGGGAAATTTATCCTGCGGATTGAGGATACGGACTTAGAGAGATCTGGCCCCGAGATGGTTGAGGTGATCATTGACAGCTTAAAATGGTTGGGATTGGACTGGGATGAAGGCCCCTATTTTCAATCCCAGAGGATGGGGGTTTACCAGGGATACGCCCAAAGGCTTTTGGCCTCAGGGAATGCCTACTATTGTTACTGCACGGAGCAGGAGCTACGGGAGAGGAGGGAACAGGCCATTAGGGAAAAGAGGGATAGCAAATATGATCGTCGTTGCCTGAAACTTACCCCTGAGGAGAGGCAAAATCTGGGTAGGATGGGTAAGCCCAAGGCCCTGCGTTTCTTAGTGCCAGAGGGGAAGACGGTGGTTGAGGATTTGGTCTGTGGCCGGGTGGAGAAGGATAACTCAGAAATTGAGGACCTCATCATCGTGCGCTCAGATGGCCGCCCCACCTATAATTTAGCCTGTGTGGTGGACGACTTGGAGATGGGGATCACCCATGTGATCAGGGGTAATGACCATCTTTCCAATACCTTCAAACAGATTTTGATGTATAGGGCCTTAGGGGTTCCTTTCCCTTGGTTCGCTCACCTTCCCCTGGGCTTGGGCGAGGACCGCAGCAAGATATCCAAAAGGTATGGGGCGGTCTCTGTCACTGAATACAGAAAGATGGGTTTCCTTCCCAAGGCTCTGATCAACTATTTGGCCCTTTTGGGATGGTCCCCCGGCGATGATCGGGAGATAATGAGCCATGAGGAGCTGGTAAAGGCCTTCAGCCTGGCCAGGGTTAGACCCACAAATCCGATCTTTGACCTGCAAAAGTTAGAGTGGATGAACAGCCAGTACATAAAGGGGTTGGAGGAAGAGGATCTGCTCAGGCTCGTCCTTCCCTTTCTCCAGGAGAAGGGATGGTTCCGGGGGGAACTTGCGGGGGAGAAGAGGGAATGGTTGATGAGAGTTCTTCTGCTCCTTAGGGAGAGGGCCCATAGGCTCACCGACTTTGTGGACTTGGGGAACTACTTCTTCTCCTCTGAAATAGAGTATGATCCGCAGGCGGTTGAGGAGCATCTTCGCAGCCCGGGAATAAAGAGGAAGATAGTCTTGTTGGGGGAGAGGCTTGCCGAGCTGCAGGATTTTTCTGCAGAAAATATCGAAGTTGCCTTAAGAACCCTGGCCAAAGAGCTGGGGGTGAAGGCGGCAGAGCTTATTCATCCTCTCCGGGTTGCCGCAACGGGAAGAAAAGGTGGGCCCAGCCTCTTTCACCTGCTGGAACTTTTGGGGAAGGAGAAGGTTTTAAAAAGGTTAGAGAATGCCCTCAGCTTACTAGCTAAATAGAATTGGGGAGTCGTCTAATGGCAGGACACGAGACTCTGGATCTCGGTGTCGGGGTTCGAATCCCTGCTCCCCAGCCAGAATCTGAAATTATGCGAGTAAACACCGAATGACACCGAAACTACCGAAATATAAATGATTTATAAAAATTGGCATTTCATTTTTTAGGTAAAATCCTCTCTTCGGGTCTCTTTTTACTTCAGTGATTTTCGGTGTTTAATGCATAATCCGGGATAAATTGGCGCCATCGTCTAGAGGTCTAGGATACGTGGTTCTCAGCCATGTGACCGGGGTTCGATTCCCCGTGGCGCTATTTTTCTCCTTTGAGGTTTTTCTAATGGGGTTAGGTAAAGGATGAAGATGAAGCACCTTTGGATGGCGCTGCTTGTAACCGTTGTTGGTTCTGGGTCAGCAGCAGCCCAAACCCAGGTGGGAGGAACTATTTCCACGAATACAACCTGGGTGGCTGCCGGAAATCCTTATATTGTGGTGAGGACTGTACAGGTGCTGGAAGGGGTGACCCTTTCCATTGAGCCCGGAGTAAAGGTGCAGTTTGATCCCCCCTGCAGCCTCCAGGTGGCGGGGACCCTTATAGCTAGGGGAAATCCCACGGATAGCATCATCTTCACCTCTAATGCCCCTTCTCCGCAACCAGGTGATTGGGGAGGCATAAAGTTCGACGATACCAGCGTTGATGCTGGCTTTGACTCCTTGGATAATTGGCTCGGCGGGTCCATTATTGAATTATGCCGGATTGAATATGGTAAGGGAATCTGTTTAGCTCAGGCTTCGCCCTTTATTCATCGGAACCTCATCGCTTCCAATGCGCTCTCCGGTATCTCCTGCTATGGTTCCTCACCGAAGATTGAGGGAAATAGAATAGAGGGGAACGCGGCCCCCTCGACGGACTACGGTGGTGGTATCTTCTGTGGTAGCTCATCTCCCACCATCACCGAGAATTTTATCTTGGGCAACTCCGCCAAATATGGGGGAGGAATCTGTTGCTATGGGAAGTCCTCACCCATTATTACGGATAACCGAGTGGAGGGGAATTGGGCCTTAAGGGGAGGAGGTATTTGTTGTCTCTACTATCCCAAGGCTTCCGCCCTGATCAGTGGCAACGATATTAGGGGGAACACCGCTGCTCACTTGGGTGGAGGGATCTATACGTCCGGTACAATGGCCTGGGATATCAATGCAAACAAGATAATTGGAAATTCAGCTGCCAATGGAGGGGGCATTTATTGTAGCTCGTCCCTATTGATGGATGTCTCTCACAATATAATTGGTCATAATTTTGCCTCCGAAAATGGAGGTGGCCTCTTCTGTAACTCCTCAGCCTTAACTATAAGCTCTAACTCAATTATCCACAACTCCGCCTCTGACTCCGGAGGTGGTATATACACCTTTGGCGTCTCCCACTATCATCGTCCCCTGATCATTACTCAAAACAACATAGCCGACAATTCGGCAACCCTCTGTGGTGGGATTTATTCTCTCTGTGGTGGGATTTATTCTGCCGATTCCTCTTGGCTGGTAATGGATGAGAACAATTTGGTTAATAGAGGCCAGTATGAGGTTTACCTAAGCGAGGTAGGTGAGGATGTCAGTGCCCTTGACAACTGGTGGGGAACAACAAATCTGGATTCTATTGAGGCAAAGATCTATGACTACTACGATGACACAACCTTGGCAGAGGTCCAGTTCCATCCTTTCCTTACCCTTCCGGTAATTGGTAACCCTGCTTCAGTCTATTCCCTTAGGTTAAAATCCGACAGCACTTATACCAGCGATTTGACCACCGACCTTTGGATTGGGGCGGAGATGTATATCCAACTGGAAGGCTTGGACAGCGACTCCTTATCCTGTGATCAGACCACGGTTTCCCTTAAAGGCAACTTTACCGATACCACGGGCATTCAGGTGACCCTCACGGAGACAGATACTACCTCAGGAATTTTTCGGGGAGCTGCCCGGATAGATTCAATAAGTGTTGAGGATTTATCAATTAAGGCTGTGCTTGGAGAGACGCTTACCGTGATCTCAGCCATCGATTCCACAAAGTTCGTCACGGTGCTGGTGGGAAAAGAAGGGATAAAGGAGGGGAACATATCCCCGATTCCAAGGGAGATTGCCCTGTTCCAAAACCATCCTAACCCATTTAACTCAAATACAGCGATCAGTTATCAGCTATCAGAGGTCAGGCCGCACCGCACCACCCTAAAGATTTATAACATCTTGGGTGAGGAGGTAAAGACTTTGGTGGATAAGGAACAAGCTTCTGGCTACTATTCTGTTAGCTGGGATGGGCGGGATAACCTGGGCAAAGATGTCTCCAGCGGGGTCTATTTTTATAGGCTGTCGACGGGAGATTTCCATCAGGCAAGAAAGATGATAATCCTGCGATAGATTGGGCTCTTTCTTAGCTTTGTGGACAGGTTTACCTCTTGCCCAATCTTTTTACAACCCACTGGTAAAAAAATGGGGACACTTCCCATTTTTCATTTTTCCCGCCAGTTCCCACCATGTCTTCCCTTTCGCCGGCAAGGAAGAATCCCCCTCAAAGACAAGTCGTCTCAAGGGGATACAGATTTGTGAGAATCTTGTTGGTGAAAACTGGGCAAAGAAGATTGGTACCCAAGTTATATGACAGGGCGAGAAGAATGACTTAAAAATAGGAAGTGTCCCTATTTTATTAATCACCCAAATTGGCTTGACATCTATTTAGGTGTTGATTAAATTTGGATCAGGGATTTTTGCGCCCGTAGCCCAATTGGATAGAGCGCCTGACTACGGATCAGGAGGGTGGGGGTTCGACTCCCTTCGGGCGCGCTAAGAGATGGATCAAACCGTTAGGTGGATGAGGGCAGCCCTCCAGGAGGCCCAGAGGGCCTATGAGGAGGGTGAAGTTCCTGTCGGTGCTGTAATTGTGTATGGGGAGCGGATAATTGGAAGGGGCCACAATCAGGTGGAAGAGCTGCAGGATCCCACCGCTCATGCCGAGGTCCTGGCCATTGGAGCAGCAGCAGGTTTCCTCCATTCCTGGAGGTTGGAAGGGGCTACAATCTATGTAACCATTGAACCCTGTCCTATGTGTGTGGGGGCTATTCTCCTTTCCAGATTGGATAGGTTGGTCTTTGGCGCCCCGGACCCCAGATTTGGCGCCTGCGGCTCGGTGATGAATATAACGGAAAGCTATTATCCTCTCAACCAGAAACCCGTTGTGGTCGGTGGTGTCCTCCAGGATGAATGTTCCCTGCTTCTTAGTTCATTCTTTCGGAAATTGAGAAAAGCTACCAAGTCAACTTAGCCTCTCGGAAATTCTACAAGTTCCGAGACGGCCATCAGGGGGTTTGGGGGAAAGGATGTGCTTTCCCCCAAGGGGTAACAGGATTTCGGTGTGAGCTGGCGGAGCACCGAAATCCGCCAGAGGGGCAATAGCCCCTTGGAAGTTAGCGACCGAAGGAAGCTAACTTAGGAGAGGTGCCGGAGTTTGGCTTAACGGGGCGGTCTCGAAAACCGTTGTCCCTTAGGGGACCGGGGGTTCAAATCCCTCCCTCTCCGCCAGAAAAGGCCTCGCGGAGAGATGACCGAGTTGGCCGAAGGTGCACGACTGGAAATCGTGTTCTCGATGTGAGTCGGGACGAGGGTTCGAATCCCTCTCTCTCCGCCAGATTTTTGTATTGGTTTAGGGGGATAGCTGTTGACTTGCTGATAACCTTGATTCCCTTCCGTGATTTCTACCAATCATTAATTTAGGCTCCCTCTCCGGGCCATAGATAGCCTCGAATTTCAAATTGGAAAATGCAAAGTGCAAAAGTAAAAATCATTATTGTTTCCACCCTGTTAAACCCACATCTTGCCTTTCATTTTGATATTTTCAATTTACAATCCTTGCCCCGTTAGATATAAGATCATCTAACGGGGTGAACAATTTACAATTGCTGGCTGCAAAACTTGACACAAATTTTAAGAAGTTGCCTTATGAAGCCAGCTAGTGATATCATCTCGGATAGTCCCCTCAGCGAGACCAATCCCCACTGGTGTAGTGGTGAGTAGTCCAATTTAATCCCCTGATAATAGAGCTTATAAACTGCCCCAATTTGGGCTTGCTTTTTGCCCTCCCGCTGGTTAGAATATGGTAATTGGAGGAGGAGAATGAGTGCGCCGAGGAAGCTTATTAGTTCTTACCAGTGCAAGTCTGGTCTGGGCAAAGGTTAGCCACCAGCCCAGCACCAAATCCCACGCACAGGGAGATAACGAGCTGTGTGAAGCTGGGAGGCGGGAGGTATCGGGCCGCAACGAGAGTGAATGTATTGAGCCCCGAAATAACCAGCGTCTTGGAGGCCGATGCCCTTCATTTGGCAGCAGGCAGTATTCTCTTAACCGAGAGTGGCGAGGTTAAGCAGGGATTCCACCTTTTGGAAATAAATTAAACATTGAAAATGCTAAGATGGTGGCTTCTCTACCTCTATTGTTATCTTTTGATTTGTGGGTGTATATATCTGGGCTTGGTTGAATTGCCGA